>Ga0099825_1008479_pt1 | contig 12145 bp, 13 predicted proteins | sample SiratroredBW_FD_76838 | JGI IMG/M metagenome (GOLD analysis project Ga0099825, IMG submission 76838) | Root nodule microbial communities of legume samples collected from California, USA - Siratro red BW | ecosystem: Host-associated > Plants > Roots > Nodule | place: USA: California | collected...
CACCACTAGCACCAAAGCCTCCAGGTGCTCCTCCTCCTCCACCTGGTCGTGGTGCATCTCCAATGCCACCTCCACCTCCTGCAGCTACAGCCTCTGGTGTGGCACCACCACCTGGCAAAGCTTCAACAACAAATGCTGGTAGAGGTCGTGGTATTGGTGTTACTGCTAATGCTCCAAAGAAAACTTTGCTAAAACCCCTACACTGGGTGAAAGTGGCCCGAGCAGCCAAGGGAAGTCTATGGGCTGATTCACAGAAACAGGATAGTGGAACAAGGTACTGATTACAGAATTTTGATATGAATATCAAACATGATTTTCATAATAATGATACATGTATAACGACAGGAAACTGTCATTTCTTAAAGTTTTTGTGGGATCACATTATGTATTGTATTGTGGGTAATTTTGTTAATTTGCCTAACCTCCCTTCTTTTGGTAGGAATCAAAGGGAGGGTGGGATGCAATGCCTATTTAGCATTTCTGATTTTGAATAATTAAATGTTTATTAGGGCCCCTGAGATAGATATATCAGAACTTGAGACCCTGTTTTCAGCAGCATCTACATCTGATGGGAGCAATACTAAAGGTGGAGGTCGGCGTGGTCCTAATATTAATAAACCGGAGAAAGTACAATTGGTAAGCTATTTCTTCTTGGCATAAATTATTTTATCAACTAATGCTTTGCAGTTATATGCATGATATTAGAAAATCCTATCATAGTAATTAGGAAGTACTCTGGTATTAAAATGGCCGTTGAAAGAGACAACAAACATCAAAACGTTTATCTTTGACAGATTTTTTCTACTCTTGCTAATTGCTTGTTAAATAAGATAAAAGAATTACAGAAATTTTATTGCCAAAGTAGTTTTATATCGGATTGAATTGATCGACAGTTATCTGTCGAAACAGATATTCAATGCAGTTTGCTTGGTGGTTACGATATGATATATGTGCTGACAAATCTAAATACAGATACTTAAATTTTGTCTGAATAGTTGTATTTAATTATTAAAAGAAATGTATAACTAATAAACCCAAGCTCCTTTCCCTTTATTGTCAGGTTGACTTGCGTAGAGCATATAACTGTGAAATAATGCTCTCTAAAATCAAAATTCCTTTGCCAGATATGCTTGTAAGTTTCCCCTGCTCTCAGTTTACTTGACTCTTGTTTATTCAGTGCAATTACTTATTGTAAGTTTCGGATGTTTCTCTCTGCTGCATCATATGGCAAATCTGGATTTAGTCCTAAACCTTTTTGCACACACATACTTATTGTATTTAGGTAGATACCGATGTAGTTGAGTAATCTATGTAGATGGTAAAACATGTTGACAAAATTGTAGAGCTATGGCCCAACATAATAGTATAAAAAGATACCTAATGGGATTGAGTTTGACAGGAGGATTCCTTTTGCTTATTTTTTGCCGTTCTCTGTTCCTTCATTATATTCTGCTTTTTATTTCAAAAAATAATAAAAGTAAAAAAAAACCTAATGGAGGAGTATGCATTTTATTTTATTTTTCTTAATTTGTGTGAATGCATCCAAGTATTCTAGCTTGGTTCTGTAGCAGGACATTTTGGAGTGATAAAGGGCATTTATTACAATTTTCTTGAAGGCTACTTGGAGTGGAAACTTTGATCAATTTGTTGAATTGATTACTTTATATTGAATCCTCAAGCAAAAATGGAATGTTAACAACTACAGTGGCAGATTGGTTTTACAACTTGTTTTAGTTGAAAGCAAACTCCAAGCAAAAGTATTGAAATATAGCCACAAATGTCATTAATTGATGCTTCTAATTTTCTTCGAGTAAGTTGTTTACTCTTTTGTTTTGGTTTGCTTTAGGAGTAATTGTCAATGTCCTCCTACATACTTCTCTCCTTTACTATACTAAACAAATTCTTTTTGTATGAAAAAGCATTCTATAAGGTTTATTATTTTATTTGAAAATCTATTTTTGTAACTAATCTTTTTTATACCCATGCATTCATGTTTATTTGAGTTTGAATTAGCCTATTTTGAGGTCAAATAAGATATTTTCTTAGCCAACTTTCCCTAGGGATCTTTTGAGAAAAATATAGATTATTTTGTCTGGATAAAAAGCTTTCCTAAACATGCACCTAGTAAAATGATTATATGTTTTATTTTATCCTTGTCTACTTTTGATAGTTTACTTTGTAGATTTTAGACAAAATCATCTGTGATAGAGGTATTTTTTCACTGTTGACAATGTCATGTTTCACCTTTGAATTGTTTAGAATTGAAGTTGTTAGAGACTAATTGATGTAATGTTTGAAATTTATTGAGTGAGGTTAATAATCACTTAAGTTCATTATTATATAGAGCAGGTGGATTTTGAGCGCTTTCTCTTCTCATTTTGTTTGATAAAAACTCACATAATGAGAACATTTTAGCACAGTTGTACTTCTTTAATCTAAATATTATTTCACTTGCACTTCCGTCTGTGATGCGGTTGGTTTTAGATGACATTTTTTTTTCCATGTTTTCTCATAGTAGTTATCATTTTTGTGGGTTTTGTTTTTTGTTTCAGAAAGCAGTACTGGCTCTGGATTCTTTAGTTCTTGATATTGATCAGGTTGAGAATCTAATCAAGTTCTGTCCAACAAAGGAAGAGATGGAAATGTTAAAGGTACTTTTCTGCCCTTCTTGTCTGAGCAGGAACCCATAAAAAAAAGCGTATGAACTGTAATGTGACTTTATTTACTATAATATTATCTTGGTTGCAATGTTTTAGCCTTCATATTCTTTTTACTTGGTTTCAGCCTCAAAATCTGGAATCATATAATTGTATATTTGTTTGAATACATGGAGGTTGCCATCTTAACTTGATTCAGTGACAATTTTTGAAAAGTACATGAAACATATTTTCCTATTTTTTTATTTATTTTTTTTTTAATAAAACTCATGTTAGGCATCATTATAAAACACGACATCTCATCTTGGCTGACATTTCAGATTTCAACAATCATGTGTCATCACATGAAACATAACATTAAAAGAAAAAATAAAACAATCGAACATGGGGGACCAAGCCAAGAAAAAAAACTATAATACCAACAAAAATCCAACTATTAATAATCCCAAGGGAGGCAAGTTTATGTGCACAATGATTGTCCTCCCTAAAACTATGAGTAACTTTAACCCACATGGTATTGGTATATATGTTGCTTTAACCCACATCTATTCAACCGTTTTTGTTTTTTTTTCTAGTATACAGTGTGTAGTGGGCCTATCAAAAAATTAATATATTGTTTTAGATTGTTCCATTTTGGTCAAAAGAATGACAGCTGTCAGAAGTTTTTTATATTAATTGGTCAATATATATATATATGTGTGTGTGTGTGTGTGTGTGTGTATATATATATATATATATATATAAAGAGGGAGAGAGAGAGAGAATTCCAGCTTACAAAAATTTTAAATAAACTGTCAATATTCTTAATGATACATAAATTGTGAAAGTCTGATTCAAATTTTATCGTAAAAGAAGAGATGCTACATTGTCTTTTTTTTTTTGAGTTTTTCCTTGCTAAAATCTTTTTTGTTTCCAGAACTATACAGGAAACAAGGAAATGCTTGGAAAGTGTGAACAGGTTTTTCTCTCTTATACCCTTTAGTAAATGAATCCCTGTAACTTATTTGTGTTGATTTTAATATATTTTTTTTATCAGTTTTTTATGGAGCTGATGAAGGTTCCACGTGTAGAATCCAAATTAAGGGTTTTTGCTTTTAAAATCACCTTTTCTTCTCAGGTATGTTATCTAGGCTATGAACTTATGATTATCTTTGTACGGTTTTGCTATAAAATTAAATCTGTAAAGACTTGTTTTTCTGGTTCTTCAGGTAAACGATTTGAAGATAAATTTGAATACAATCAACAATGCAGCTAGAGAGGTATTGTTTAATGGCTATCAGTTGACAAAACCATGAAGGAATATTTGGGATGCTTCTTCATGCTATATTACTCATACTTTCAGGTGAAAGAATCTGGAAAGTTGCGTCAAATAATGCAGACTATTCTTACTCTGGGAAATGCCTTGAATCAAGGAACAGCAAGGGGTACCTTTTGTTAACTCTAGTGCTTCTTTAGTTTAATTAGAGATGGATTTCTTGTTGACATTTCACCTCACCATCATTTGACAAAATGAGAAAGTTTCTGCTATGCTTTTTCAGGATTAAACTTTTATGTTGCTCATTGCAGGATCAGCTGTTGGATTCAAATTGGATAGCCTTCTTAAATTATCTGATACTCGTGCAAGAAATAATAAAATGACTTTAATGCATTATTTGTGTAAGGTAGATATGTCAAAATCTTCAAATTTTAATTTGCATTTTACCATTGTATCTTTAGGGTAGATATGTCTTTTTCATCCAGTTGAAATATTAACTTCACAATATTCAAGTTCTAACATCATTTGTTTGTCATTGATGCTAATTTTATATGATACCTTACAAGTTATTATTTTCACTTTAGCTTCTTGCTGAGAAAATGCCAGAATTACTAGATTTTGGTAAGGATCTTGTCCATTTGGAAGCAGCTTCTAAGGTATTCTCTGTCAATAGCATTTTCATTAACCTTATTGATGTTAAATGTACTACAGATGATCTTATGAACTTATTGGGTCCGTGTACTCTATGTCCAACAGATTCAACTAAAAGCATTGGCTGAAGAAATGCAAGCTGTGAGTAAAGGTTTAGAGAAAGTTGAGCAAGAACTCGCTGCTTCTGAAAATGATGGTGCTATATCTACAGGATTTCGTAAGGTGAGAAATAAAAAATATTGGCTTATACCTGAATGTGTTATACTTCTCTTATCTAAGATACTTGTCTACTAGAGAATATGGATGTTTGTCCTATTCAACTAATAACGGCTTCAAGACATGCTTATATTATATTTCTTTTTATCCATTCCTCAACATCCCCATTTTCAGCTCCTGAACACAAAATTATACACATAAAAAAAAAATACGAAGCCTCAGCTACAATTCTAGCTTGACTCGATTCATCCTATGAAAAACTAAAGACAATAATGAGGGTATGCTTTCAAGGCATCAAATCTTAACTAAATGTTTCCTTTTAGTTACTTTGCTACACGATAACATCTTTGTCAAAAGTAGTGCTATGGTCTTCAATAAATTGTAATATGGTTAGCAATTGCTGGCTATCGTGTATGTAGGTGATTTTATGTGTCTTGTTACATGGTCCCATGGTGAAAACCTTGATTTAATAAGTGATTTGTTTGTATATACTTAAGATTTTCTTGAATAGTTTATAGAATCTTACTATTCACCAATCAAATCCTATGATTGGATACGCTTTGGCTACCTATCAATTCATATCATAAGGTGAATCTCAAATGACTTTGAATCTTTTGATACAGATATAAATCGTGCAATTTTGCATCCTTAATACATATAAAAATTCAACAATTCGATTATCGTTTTCATTTTGTTACTCTTATTTTGCCAAATCTTGTGAAAGAAATTGAAAAGTCATAAAAACTTAATTTGTTGAATTAAAAGGAATGGAAGAAGCAATTATGAACTTATCCTATTTGCCTATTCCACATCTTTATTTGTGAGTGTTCAATGCAATTGCCTGTTTCATTGCTTAATTTCCATTTTTCTAAAAATAGAGATTTCCCAAAATTGGATATAACTAACATTTTCTTACAAGACCTGTGGTTAAGTTGCTTTAGCTATTTCTAGTTTAAAATAAATACCTTGAACTCTATATGTCATCTATATAATGATTTGATTTAACATTATTTTCCACAATCTTTGAATCTTCCACTCGAAGGAGTATGAGTAAAAGATGTACAAGGATCAGTGGCTTACAATAGAAGCTTAAGGATCAGAAAACTATATAAACTATTCTAAGACTTACAATTTGATACAAACTATAATTCATGATTCAAGATTTGGAAACCTTGTTTCTCAGTGATTCTCAGTAAGATTTTCTTGCTCAGGTATTGAAGAATTTTCTTGATATTGCTGAAGCTGATGTGAGGTCCCTTATATCATTGTATTCTGAAGTGGTGAGTCTTGTGGTAGTAATAATTCTTCTCTTCCTCCTTTTTTCTTGCTATTGCTCTAGACTTGGAGATTTTGATGCTCCATCCCAGATAAAAGTCATTTAGGACTGTGTTGTTGACTAAGTGTGCCAATTGCTTATTTTTCGGTTTTGATCTTGAGTCTTTCTTTTTTAGGGAAGAAGTGCAGACTCTTTGTCCCAGTACTTTGGAGAGGATCCAGCTAGATGCCCCTTTGAACAAGGTCTGATGTTCTCTACAGTCTACAGACTCACACATGCACAATACCCGAGTTTTTTAACGTTGTTTTTGGTTGCAATGATTAAGTAGAAGGGTATGCCATGGATTTCAGTTTTGCTTGCAGTGATGACTAGTTTTGGTATGGTTTTATGAAAGCCAAAATTTTGCATTGGTTAAGCAGTGTGGATATGCCTTGACGAAAAGAATGACCATTTTTCCGCGATCAGTTTATCAAAAGTAATCTTGTATTTTTACGAGGCTAAATGTGTCTTTGTCATTTTATCATTTTATTCTTTCTGAATCTTATTTCCTTAGGCGGTAGGGATGTAGTATCTTTGATTTTTAGCCTTCTAATGAAGTAAAAACTGCATAAATCCTCCATTGTGTTGGAGAGATTCACTGTGCTTTGAGAAATTGGAATAATCATCACTAAGTAGGGATTTCGGAATATTTATTCCAGTCCATAGCATTACTTTCACTGTGCTTTAATTCCCTGGATATGCCTATGGTTTTTGTGTCCTGATTGATGCACCTTAGCATCGTAAAAATTCATGGTGCTATTATTTCTCCTGAGTGGGTCAACCTAGGTGCACGGTAAGGTTGCTGCCTTGGGATCTAGAGCAAGGGCCAAGGCTGTACAAATTTACCCTCCTTAGATCCTGGCCGCCGTTTTCTTGTTATTGCTCATAAAGCTGATTTTGGTTTATTTGTAAATGATTATTTTGACTGCTAAGGTTGTGTTGTTGTTGCAGTGACACAAATCCTTGTTGTCTTTGTCAAGATGTTCAACAAGTCAAGGGAGGAGAATGAACGGCAGGCAGATGCTGAAAAAAAGAAATTAGAGAAAGAAGCCTTGAAGGAAAAGGCAGCAAATAATTCACATTCGAAAAGAGACGTGATTCGGTAGATACCTGACCATATAACAAGAAAGCCGCAGGGTTACTTTCAGTTCTAACACACTGCGTTATAAATTTTGGACGGTCTCAAATCCAATTCTTGAACTGCATGCACCAATGGGATTTATTCCTTCAAAAGTTGATGGTGGCCGTTGGACGCAAGTGGTTTAGTCAGTTCCCTATAGTTGGATGAATGTGCTTCTCTCCCTTTGTTCTGCACTGCTGCTAAAGGAGAAATACATGTACAGGGGCTAATGTCTTTTGTAATTTTACCACAAGGCAACCAATATAGAATATTCACGTTTTCTTCCTCAAAGTATAGGGGCCATATATAATTTTTTTGAAGTTCAATTTTTCTTGGGCTTTAGACCATTGCACATGCACTTCTCAATTTGTAATCAATATACAGATCATTTTTGTAATTACAAAGCATTTTAGATATATGATAATGAATTCTTCCTGTGTATAATAGAAAATCAATGTCAACATCCAAAAGTAAAAATATAATTGTTAAAATAATGAATTAAAAATGATAAAGGAGAATATTGAAAAATGTATAAAGAAAAAACCGAAAAATGTAAAGAAGTGGTGTCTAAAAAGGTAGTAAAACTGAAGAAATACAAAATGAATGAAAAAATATATAATTGTAGTTAAGATTGAAATAAAATAAGAAAGTATAAGTATTTTCAGCCTCCGTTTGGAGTTTTGAAAAATGGCAATAGCAGAATAGTATGGTATCAGGTATCAACTAGGAAGGTGAATGTCAAAGGTGGGTATATCATATTAAATGAACAATCATAGTGTTGCAAAAACCGAGGCCTGCGCCAGAAAGTGTATTTTTGGATAGTTGCATAAGAATTAATGCATTCTACATTTATTAAAATAATAAATTTTTTAAAAATTATTTAAGTAGCTTACACGATTTTAAAATTTTAAAAAAATCATACTTTTTAACTAGGATTTTAGATCGAAGAAGAAAAATTCTTACCTTAAGAGTATAATTTTTAATTTTTCTTTTATGAAATATAAAGTTGATTTCACTTTTTCTATTTTTATTTTATAAAAGTTGTACACGGAGAGTACAACTTCTCTTATTTTTTATTTTTATGGTTTTTAAACTTCTATACAAACATTTTTATTTTAAATTTTTTGTTAATATATATATATATATATATATATATATATGATAATATTTTGATACTTACATTTTTTTTATCGAGTCAATATAAATAATAATAATAATATATTTTTTAAAATAATATTTTTTGTAACAAGAAAAAAATATTTCATTAATAATAAATTGCAAAAAGTAGTTTTATTTCATTTAATGTCTAAAATCACACTATTATTTAGTAGTAAAGTAAAATGAAGACCTACAGTCACTTGATTTTCCTTGTGACACTACTTAACCACCCACTATAGACACTTCAGCTCTGCGGCGTTTCAATCATTGAGTACACACACTGTAATATCACAACATGGAAAAATTCTCTTCTGGTTTTAGCAAGTATTTGGTCTTGAGATCTTATGCAGGAAGAGAAGAAGGTTGTTGTTCTGAGACTTCAAACTTTTTGGCCTTCCCCTTCTCAAGCAAGTAAAGTCTCTCTGCTTCTGGTATTGCTTCCATGATTGTCTGCAACTTCAAATTTAACTCCTCCACCTTTTCCATCAGCCTGTCATTTGTAAACATCCCCATCATCACAATCTGTATGGTTTCCCAGCTCTCCATTATTGGCAAAACAATTATCACAGCAGACCCAACAGTACCCCATCCTATAGCAATCACTGCCCAGAAATAGAAGTAGCCCTTGCTAAACTCACCTGTGGTAAGCCACAAATAAAAGTGTTAGAGACCAACACTTGTGCTGATAAAAACAAAAACTTTGGCCTTATTTGGGTCCAAGGCAAGAAAAGAAAATCACTTTCAAATGTTTGGTAAAGCAATGCAATTATGCAACTCAAAGTTACCTGCTGGGAGGGAGAGAATAGGCCAAAGTATGACAATCAAAACAGTGAAACCAATACCCCACTTCACCACCCAGGCTTTAGCTCTGATCAGCTTTTCTTCTTTAAACTCTTCAGCTGGCAGCTCAGTCTTTTCCTTTTCCACCACTGTGATTTGCTTGGTGGTACTCCAATCATAGTTCTGAGGCCACACCATGCTGCAGATAGCATGAACAACTCCTCCAGTTAGAATCGAGCCAAGGTTTCCAGCAAGCATTGGTGCATTTCTTCCAGTTGTATCCAGGTTTACCCGGCCATATTGTATTTTTGTAACAGACAGCCATGTGATGATTCCTAAAAGACAACCTATGACTGTTCCAAGAATGGCTCCAATTGCATTTGCTTTTCTCCATAGAAGCATAAAAGCAATAGGAAGAACTGCTGAGCCAATCAGAACTCCCATTGCAAGGTACATCCATCCTAAAGAAACTCCAGCCTTGTTTAGTATGACTGCTAGCAACCCCATGAAACACCCGAAGCCTAGGACTACGCCCCTTGACACCTTGAGGATTTGCTTCCCACTTGCATTAGGATTTATGTAAGTTCTGTAGATATCATATGTGCACAATGATGACACCGCAATTAGTTCTGATGAACCAGCAGAAGTCACTGCCCTGATGAGTACATCAAAGTTCAATATCATCAGAAATTTAAGCAAATTGTTAATTGTTTGCTATTTCAAAATTATCCAGACATATTAAAAACATTTTCCAATGGGATGCTGATTGTAACTTACATAAAAAGCATGGTAAGAAGAAGAATGGATCCTCCTTGCCCCATCAAAGCTACTGCTGTAGCAGGGGGAACAAGTCCACGACCTGCTTCACTTTCATTTATTGGTAAATCAAGGGCTAGAGCTCCTAAACCCAACGCTGTAGCCAAAGAAAATGGCACAGCAAACCAGACCAAGCCTCCCAACAAGTACCCTTTATGAGTTGATGAAGGTCTTGCTGCGATGGCACTCACCCAGTAACCCTAGGCATGAAAGGAGCTCAAGTTAATCTTTACATGCTTCAAATCAAACAAAGTGTTGATGGAAAGACACATCTCTTAATTGATGCTTACATTGTCAACAAACACAGTGCCAAAGTTGCCAACAATGTTAATAATCCCAAACACCAAGCCACCTGAACTCAGCATTGTTAGGTAAGAACCTTTGTGATTCCCACCAACAGGACCACAAGATTGCCCTTGGTGTGATATAGGATCCTGACATGATCTTGATTTGCTTGCAACCTCTAGGAGCCGATTGTACACAACAGAAGGGCTACCAAGCTCACTGCTAGCCGTGTAGACAAGGTAGACAAAAATCACCAAAACAATGTGCACTGAAAAGTGTAAACCAACAAATTCCCAGTTCAACAATAAAAGACATGAATATAGCAAAATGTAAAAAGTGATAAAATTAAGTAGAAACCTATGACAGAATGGATATAGCTTGCTAAGAATGTGGCCTTCAGTCCACCCGCTAGTGTATAGACAATTACTCCAAGAGGTATTAGAAAGCTAGCGGCATAAAGGTTCACTCCAGTTAATGCATTCACAACCGCAGAACCACCAAGCAGCAACATAGCTGTCACAATTATATTCGTCAAGAAGCAGAAAAAGAGGAAAACAACGTGTGCAGAAGTCCCCCAACTGAGATAAAGAAACTTTGTTATCACTATAATGAAGAAAAGCTTGTACTCAAATCTGGAGCAGAACATAAATTATAAGAACATACCGGGCCTTGACAATTTCACACACAGTGTGAGCATGAGGAGCCTTTCTCTTAATCTCTATGGCCATGATTCCAAACAACAATACCTGATCATTTTCATTACATTATAAACTTTCAGCTTTGTTTCCTTTTCCATATATCAGTATATGAAAATTTAGAAGAAATTTTTTCTTTATTCTTAGGAAATATCATAAAGATTCATGCCTGGATGGTGGCCCCACTAGCATACCAGAAAGGTCCACTAACTCCATATTCCCAGGCAACATTAGAGCTTTGCAGTATTGTAGCAGCCCATGTCCACTGCACAAAAATCATTGTAAGAACAGAGATATGAAAAATTGAACTTATACAATATAAGACTCTTTGAGTTCACTACCTGAGACACAATAACACTAGCAATAAGCCCTGTCTTAACACTTCTGCCTGCTGTGTTGAACCATTCAGACGTGTGACGTGACCCAACATAACGCTTCTCCAGCCACACCTGATCCACAACAATATTTGTACAAATCAATTTATTATGATAACTTGACCGACTATGGAAGTATAAAACAGTGATTATGAGAAAAACATGAGAAGGGTAGGCACTGATTTTCTAAAAGGATCAAAATAACTAGAGAAAAATAAAATAAAAATCACATATGAGGATTACGAACCAAGAAAGAGGTGAAGACAGCAAAGAAAGCACCAAAACCAAGAATGACACAGTAACCAACTCCCTGATTAAGCACTGGTTTGCCTTCAAAGAAACTGGTCTGCCTCACGCACACACCTCCATTCTCAGACACATGATAGTACTTGCTAGAGAACTCAAATGGTGCACACCCTGATGCAGAAGCCATTAAACTATAACAGAATTGTCTTAGTTGGTTGCTACTAATTCAATAAAGTTGGAACACTATGCAGGTGTCTCCATTTCTTAGGAACGAAATTGGAGATTTTGAGGCTTATCTCTAGCTGGATGCAAGGAAGGTAGTAAGTCAAACTAAGAGGGTATCTAATTATTTTAATCCAAGGAATCTATGGATCGGATTCCTCATGGAACTCTTTTGGTCAAAGCCTTGAAATTTTGCATTTTATTTTGTCAGCACTCCCTCATAGGATGGCCATATTGCCCAAAGCAAATTAATGTCACACAATTTAATGTAATGTATCAATAAAAAATAATTTTTTAAATTACTATATATATATATATATATATATATATATATATATATATATATATATATATA
>Ga0099825_1008480_pt1 | contig 12144 bp, 5 predicted proteins | sample SiratroredBW_FD_76838 | JGI IMG/M metagenome (GOLD analysis project Ga0099825, IMG submission 76838) | Root nodule microbial communities of legume samples collected from California, USA - Siratro red BW | ecosystem: Host-associated > Plants > Roots > Nodule | place: USA: California | collected...
ACAAAAAAAACAAACACAAATATTATATACAGTAAATATAAAAATTTTGACATATATAATCAAATTATATATATATATATATATATATATATATATATATATATATATATATATATATAGTTTTTAAAATAATTATCGTGAATAGATAACCATATGTGTAAAAATTATTATTATTATTATTATTATTATTATTACTACTATATAAATACTTTTTGTCACTGCTGAGGACACACAAATGTGAACGATAGGGATAAGTCTCGATCATAAAAAGAACTTTTGACCTTAACTAATATTAGAAGCACACTTGGCATTGATTGCATGCTTAACTTCAAGATTCAACCAAAAAAATGCTTAATAAAGGCTTACAATTTAATCCAACTTCATGCTACTTGTCATACAAATATAATTGATAAAGCAGCTGCTCAATACAAGAAAAATTCATTTGGTAAATGTATTTTGTACCAGAAGAACTGAATTGCAATTCTCTTGACCAAACTAGGCTTACGAACAAAACTAGATGTGGTGGTTCTTACTTTTCTTCTTTGTTGTAGCAAAGCTGCTTGGTCCAATTTCTATTGACATTCTTTTTGTCCTGCAGGAAAAGAAGATTCAACGTATATTTGTGTCAGTATAGAAAACAAGACACTACTAGTAATATGTAATAAAAACATTCAGAAACTATATCATTTTCACTGTTTCATACTGAAGAAAATACCTTGATGACAACTCTTCTGACTCCTTACAATCCTCAGCAGCAGCACCATCTGTGAGAAAAACATCATACACAAAAAAAATAAGGAACAACATGAGAGATCAAAATTCTCCCTTCTATTCTCAATAAGAAACAACTAACAGCATGAGCATGTACTCATGTCCAATGGTGTCAAACTGAGAATCATAGATAGTTAAAGGATCAAAAGGTCAAAAGGGGTATAAAAGATAGAAAAAAGAAAATCAACGAGATCCTAAAATCCTTCCTAAAATGCAAAATTTATAAATGCATATACAAAAAAATAATATAGATAAGGAAAACTAATAAACTCATAATTGTTATAAATAACTAAGAACAGAAAATAGAGTATTGCTTTGTGTACCCCCATTTTAACATTATATGGGGGTGCAGAGGCGAGTTCTTTAGTTTTACATAAAAAAATACCCCAGAAAATAATAGGCAAAACAGAACAACACCGAACTGGCCCAAACACACTAAGAATAGAGGGTTATAAGCTGAAACAGGTCAACGCACTCCCACGTTGTCTCCTCAGGTGACCCATGCTGCTATTGTACCAAACCTGTGGGATTAACTCCCCTTGTTCTGCTATAATGTAACTACCCAAAATCTGATTAGGAATAATTAGAAACTTGTTCTCGAAGCTCTGTAGGTTAGGTAGCCTACCCTGGATTATCTCCCACTGCTAACTTCAACTAAGAGACATAGAAAACTGGATATATACGCCCCTCCTCTGGTAATTGCAATTGAAATTTGAAAAGCCCATAGCAACTAGCAGGTAACTTTTGATGCAGCCTAGTTGGCATAGAAACTTGCCTATGAGGACGAAATTTCAAATACACCCAATGTTCTACTTTTATATTTGATGGCTTCCTATGGCAATAGAAAGTCCAATCATTTGGGTCTAAGTTTTCTCCAAATGAAACTTCAACTGCCTTGGAGCTTCATCCCTTGTCATTAAATCTTGTGCAACAGACTCCACAAGAGTTTCTCTTGAAAAAATTTGGCTAGGGACAGAGGAACTTGACCATATACTATTTCAAAAGGAGTACATTATACAAATATTCCACCCATGGAATGAATCTTCCAAATATTTGGGCTGTTCAGAACTAAAACACCACAAGTAGGTTTCCAAAGTCCTGTTAAGCACCTAACTCTAGCCATCCAAGTCACAATAAAAAACCGTAGACATCCTGAGTGTCGTGCTTTGCAGTCTGAAGAACTCCTTCCAAAAATGGTTCAAGTAGGTTGGGTCCCTGTCACTCACAATGGAAGTAGGAATTCCATGCAACCTGACTACTTTGACAAAAACCCGTCATAGATCTTGCTGAATATGGATTTTTATGAGAATAAAAGGGCCATACTTGCTAAGTCTGTCCAACCGCCAGAATTGCATCAAAACCTTTAGATCTAGGAAGACTTGCAATGAAATCCACGCTGATATCTCCCCATGGGACATTGGGAATGAGAAGTGGTTGAATGTGGCCTGTGAAGATACTTGGTATTTACTTCGTTGGCAAATAGGACAGGCCGCAACATAATCTGCTACTGTTCTATTCCTATCAATCCAATACAAAAGATTGAGTTAACTTGGGATATATGTGAAAAATAATCCCTGAGTGCCCTCGCACAGGAGAAGTATGATGCTTATAAAGCAGTTTAGGAACCCTATTGGAAAAGGCCGCTAAGACCAGTCTACCCTTGTAATATAATTTACCATGTTCCAAGTGGTCATGAGAATTTGGGTCCTTCTGTAAATCTTAAAGAATTTTGCCTATGATTGGATATTCTTGTACCTCCTCATCAATCAAATTCACATCTTGCCAAAATGGTTTGACAGCACTTGCAATTCCTGCTCCTCATATTTTCTGGATAAAACATCTGCCACTTCCCCTAGTTTATATACAATATCAAAATCATACCCCAGCAAATTAGCCAATCAATTCTGTTGGTTCTAATCAGAAATGCTTTGCTCCCGCAATATCTCAAGCTTTTCTGGTCAGTGTATACTACGACTTTTTTTCCCTGGCTACCAAAATGTTGAATAGCTAGCACCAAAGCCATCACACTCAATACAAAACTGATGAACAAAATTTGACCTTGCTAAAATCGGAGTTGTAATTACTGCAGCTTGCCCTTGTTCAAATGCTGCAGCACTATCTTGAGACCATTGGCAGTGAAAAGTCTTCCTATTTCCATAATTGCTAATGAACCTCCTATAGAGTTACATGTGAGTCCCAAAACTCCTCTTAAAGACTTAGGAATAGGCCATTGTAGAATTGCTTTTATTTCTGTGGATCCATGGATAAACCCTGCACAGAAATCCCATGCCCGAAGTATCTAACCTCTGTCTGAGCAAACTCACTTCTTCAAATTTGCATAGAATATGTGTTGTTGTAATGTACTAAGAACCTGTCTCAAATGCACCAACTGTTCTTTCCATGATTAACTATGGATTAGTATATCATATAACAAACTAAGACAAACCTTCTAAGGTAGGGCTATAAGGTTAGATTCATAGCACATTGGAATGTAGTTGGAGCTAGGTCAGCCCGATAGGCATGACTAGAGAGATTCATAATGTCTTTGATGAGTTCGAAATGCAGTCTCAGGAATGTCTGGCTTGTGCATATGAATATGATGATATCCAGCTTTTAAATCCAACATAAAAAAATTGGAGGTCCCATGTAACTTATCTAGTAACTCCTCAATGATTGGAATTGGGAATTTGGTAGCTGAAGTCGCCTTATTTAAAGCCCTGTAATCTACACAAACCTCCAACTTCCATTGTTTTCTTCACTGACAAGACAGGACTAGAATAAGGACTGCAGCTGGGCCTAATAATTCATGAAATCAGCATATCTTTCACTAGCTTCTCAATTTCATTCTTTTGAAGATGCGGGTAACTATAGGTCACGTTTAGAGGATTTACCCCATATTTTATGGGAATTCTGTGATCCGTTGCCCTGTTAAGTGGCAGTCCTTCTGGTTCTGCAAAAATAGCAGAGAATTCCTCAATAATGTATTGTAAGTCTCTTCCTCCCTATCTCTGGCAGATTATTACGTGTTTCCTTCATGAACCTGTTTTCCTCAGTTTCTATCCCCCATAATATTGATACTTCCTCTGTCACTTTCATCAGAGCTTGAGGAGTAACCAAGGTTTTTGACAACTGGGGACTGTTCAACAAATTTCATTGTCAAAATCCTCCAATTTACTTTTACATCTCCTAGAGTGGCCAACCATGACGCACCCAAAACTAAATCCACTCCCAATTCAAATATGAAAAACTCCCCAATATGAGCACACCACTGAACTTTTTTATCAGCAGCACACTCACTGAACTGAACCTTAATATTTTACAGAGTCCTTGTGTTTGTTTTCTAGGCCTATCTCCTGATTTTACTGTGTATGGTGGAGTTTGTTCCACCTGTAAACCCAAACTGTACACCAACTTAAAAAAAAAAAGGTTGTGGTTAGCTCCTATCTATCAACACCAAAAGAAAAACTGCAAAAGGTTGACTCTTGAATTTATTCCTGAACCAAAAGAAGCAAAACAGATTACACCAGGGAATTGTATCCTTTCACTCTAGATAACCCAGACACCACAAACTAATATTCCAAGATGATCCCACTAAAAAAGAAAAAAGGTGAACAACTACAATCGTCACTCAACCTATACAAACAAAGCTTAATTCCTACTTTTAAACTGCTTCCTATAATAACTTCGTCAAACCTTCTCCTCAACTGGAAATTGTCTTGTCTAAGAACACGTCTATTGACTATGGCAACCACAGCATTGACAGAGAGGACAAGAGTTTCTTCATTTGTCTTGGTGAAGTGGATCAATAATTCCAACAATCTTGCACTAGAACTTACTCCACAAGCAATCCACACAGCATGCAATCCCTGTGCAAGTTAGTATGTGAACCCCACCCCCTCCTCAAGACTGGTAGCGTCGAAAGAATCAGTGAGTTTACTCACAATTTTGACAATACTATTCATGTCACTATTTAGGCAGTATCTTCAATGTCACAAGTTATAAATCAGCCAAGTGCTTGTTTTCAGAAACACTCAGAATCAATAATTCATGACGCACATTACAATATAAAATCTATGATCAGGATTAATCTGGGCACACACATCCCAATTAAGTTCAACAAATCGAAATTAACTCAATTAAAAATCAATTCTCCCAACTTTGAAACAAACAAAATCTATGCTATTGACTGTCTAAGTTAAATTGATATTAAATTAAATCTCATTTGTGTTGAGTGAGCATGAGGGGTATACATACCAATTACATTCCCGTCTTCAATTTCCTGCACTGACTCAGACTCAGACTCGGAACCCCATCGATCTCCTCCATCATCTTGGTCCCACCGATCACCAACCGGAGGCATCCAGAAGTCTTCCTCTTCTGTGTCACTGTCCTCATTGGAAGACCTCCTAACTTCTGATTTAATCTCTTCAATTGTCGTGTCCTTATTCTTTTTCTTCTTCTTCATTCTATCATTTTCTCCAGCATTTTCACTTTTTGACTCCAGCAACTTCGCCTCATCAATTTCTTTGTTCTTATTCTTATTCTTCTTCTTTCTATCCTTTCTTCCACCATCTGCACTTTTTGACTCCTGAACTCTCTCTTCAACTTCCACTCCTTGGCACGACAACTTCTCTTCTTCCTCTCGTTCTGTTTATAATAAAAGCCAAAATGTATCAGTAAATAAAGCTCCCAGCAGCCATACTCAATCGCACATCACAAAATCAGAAAAAACTAGCAGGAAAACTTAGTCTCGCTTCATTATTGAAGCAATGGCATCACTCCAAATCCAATATACAGTGAATAAAAGACATAACATCACTGACCTAATTTATTGAGAAATCTCTTCCCATTCATATGCTTCCAAATATGTTCCTCTGACTTATTCACGTTGTCCCCAGTCAGCTTACATATCAACTTTGAACTGAAAAAGACGACCAAAATAACTATGTCGGTAAAATACTTGACAGACACAGATGGTACTTCAAACAAACAGGCTCCACAAAATTCAGTCAAAAAATCCACATTGTTTGAAACAACATTTGATTACAAACATGAGTTGAAATTTTTTAGAGCATGTTCTCAAGATTTGGAGATTACTCTGTTAAACCTAATCGAAGAACGTAACATTGGTATGACATACATACGTTAAGTCCTGGAGGGAGAGAGGAACAAAAACCCGAGAAAGCGAAAGTGTAGATTACCGGCAGAGAGGGTCTTGCTTGAAGATGTTGAGAGGAGGTTTGCGATTGGACAAGGCGAAATCGATGAGACCCAAACGACATTTTTTGCTGTTGGAGTAGGACGCTATGTCCTTAGAAAGGACCTCGTGCCCAGTTTCTACGCACTTGAAACGGCCGTTTCCCAACTCTGTGAAAGTGGGCGAGCCAAGCAAGTTGCTCCCTTCCTTCTTTCCACTTTCTTCGCTCGTTGCCATTGCCTCACTCTTTGCAGACATAACTACAGAAGTTCTCTGGTTAAACCTCAAAAGATATAAGCCCTAATTGCACTATATTTCATTTATTTTTATAGTTTCCTTACTAAAATTTCTAAAATTTATATTAAAATTATATATAACTCTTTTTATTAATTTTTGTAATGTTATAATTATATTGTAAATTTCTATCAATTGAAAAGAGAAATTATAATAAACTGTTTATATGAAAATAATTATGGAATATTTTAATATTTATTTTAAAATATGATTATGATTATTTATTAAAAACACTTTTAAATTTTATGAGTAGTTGGTTAATAAATATTAAAATTAAATAAAAGGTTATTAAAATAAAAGTATATATAAAAATCTTATTTTGTAACAAAACTTATAAAAAGATGGTGTGAGTTACTTATTTTTATGAGATATGACATGTATTGAAATGAAATTAATAACTTTGGATTAAATAATTCTCCAGCTACTCTAATGTTGTCTAAAGAAAAGAGGTTTCTGTTTTATTTGCTAAAATTCAAATTTAAAAAGACAATTCACGTGGAGTACGCGATAACATTTAGATTAAATTGGTATTTTCATATTTGAAAGAGTTTTACGTCGTTAATCAATTAAAAAATTATTCTATAGATAATTCTTAAAATAATTATTATAAATAGTTAACGGTATTACGTATATCTATATTTTTATCATGCTATTTTATTTTATTAAATTAAAATTTAATTATGTTATAATTTTATATATTATGTATATTAATTATAATATATATTTATTTAATTTTTTTGTGATTTTGTTTAAATTTTAATTTTTTTAACTCATTTAAATTTAAGATCAAAGATATTTGAAATCGATAGCTAAAAAATGGAGTAATAAAATACAAGAGATAACTTCAAAGTTATAAAAAAATAGAAAATGAAGTTAGACTGTTATTTAAAAAAAAAGTATATACAAATTAATAAGAAGATGTTGGATGGATTAAAAATAATACTAGAATTAAAAAGTAAAATATGTATAATAAAGAATAATAATGAAATTAACAATTTTTTATATTGTCAACATATTCCAACTAAATAGTTAAAGAGGTCAATACTATGTATTTGATTTCTAAATAAGGAGTTTCATTTTCAAATAATTTGAAAATATTCTAATATTACATATAAATTTGTTAGAAACATATGTCGTAAAAATACTAGAAAGAAAATAATCAATTTCATACTGTACTGCGATTTAATAATTAGATGGCGGTATAATTTTTCTTACAATTTAAATTATATTCTTAGTGAATAATGCAAGCTGTAAACAATGCTAGCGAAAAAGTAATTATACACTATTTGAATAATTTAAAAGTTAAAAAATATTTATAATATCATTTAATTGGATGGGTAGTGAACGATGATGGAAAGGTAAGTTATCTTATGATAAGAAATTTTTATTTTCTTTAACTAATATGTAAAACTGTGTTTAATTTTTTTTTTATGTCCTTATTAATTATGAGCGCTAAAAAAAAGTTTGGACATGTTTTTCCAAACTTGTAAAGAACGAAAAATAAAAAGTTAGAAACAAATAAGTTTTTGATAAAAAGTTCTTATATAATTTTCAAATTTTATTTTAATTTATAAATAAATTTAATTTAATTTATTGCAAATTTTGTAAGTATTGTGCGCATGGAATAAGGCTCAATTGTGCATATCTATAGCTGGTAAATTTTTGGCAAGTAAATAAAAAGGCTTTGGGCCAACGTTGCAGATCAGCCCAATTCAGCTAGCACATGCAAAATTGAAGGGCAGATACGTCCTGCACCACGAAATTGTAAACTGGTTGTACATTTTATTTTCTATATAATATGTATTGGTCTCATCTATTTAAAAATACGAAAGGTTCAATAAAAAATATTCTTAATTTTTAACTAGATTTAATTTTTTAATTAAACTTAATTCAAAAAAATTATTTACAAAAATTAAAAATACATAATTTAATTACATTAATTTTAAGTGAATAATCAGCTAAAATAATTTTTTTCAATGATTCTTTAATTAAAATTTATAAAATCGGATAGACATTTATTAAAAAATAAACGAGATTTACCAATTTCATAGAATTCAGGTGAAAAAAATTAGTTACAAGATGGTGTTAATAATAGTTTTAATTGCATCACAATTTATAGTTAGATCTTAACAGAATGTTTTAAATTGTTTTGAAATTCAGAAAATTTATTTTTTTAATAGAAAGATGTAGAAGGTTACAGAAAAACACGTGCTCATACATCGCCATCTGAATAGAAAGTTCTGGAAGATCCTGGCACGTCTCTTAAAACTTAAATAAAGCTTTCGCATTTTTCTCTCAGCATCAGAAACAGTTGATTCCAAGGAAATATCATCTTTGAAACGCTCTCAGAAACAAGTTTTCATCAAAACCAGAAGAGCTCGAGATACCGATAAAGATGTCTCTCATCCCTAGTTTCTTCGGTGGTAAACGAAGCAACGTCTTCGACCCTTTCTCTCTCGATGTATGGGACCCTTTTGAGGGCTTTCCCCTTTCAGCTACTCTCGCCAACCTCACTTCCTCTGGTGATGAAAGCAGTGCCATGGCCAACACTCGTGTGGACTGGAAGGAGACGCCGCAGGCTCACGTGTTCAGCGTGGACCTTCCCGGGCTGAAGAAGGAGGAAGTGAAGGTGGAAGTGGAAGATGGGAAGGTGCTGCAGATTAGTGGAGAGAGAAGCAGAGAGAAGGAAGAGAAAGATGATAGATGGCACCGCGTTGAACGAAGCTCCGGGAAGTTCATGAGGAGGTTCAGGCTTCCCGAGAATGCTAAAATAGATCAGGTAAAGGCTGGTATGGAAAATGGGGTGCTTACTGTCACTGTACCTAAAGAGGAAGAGAAGAAGCCTCAGGTCAAGTCAGTGGAAATTTCTGGTTAGGTCTTTTGGTTGAGACCAAACAACTGTGTTCTGTCGTGTCGTGTATTTGTATGTTGTTATATTTGTGGCATGTTGTGTAATGTGGTCATATGTAGTTTGAGTACACTTAATGGTTGTAATTAATCTGAAAAAGCTTTGTAGAATGCATGGATAAACAGTTATAATCTTAATAAGCATAAAGTTCATATTTTCTCTGCAACTCGACCATAACTCTTTGCTCAGTATTTTATCTTCTGTTTTTTTTATGCTTGTAAAATTCATATGGTGCATGAAGGTCGTGATCGAAGCGGATAGTTAATATTTAACTGATGTAAGATTCATCTCAACCTTCTTCGTTGAAAGTTATTGATGGTTACACTTTGTACATCGGATAGTCCAGAGCACGTGTCTTACGACAAGTTGGTGGTCCATCTTTGATATTTTCATGGCTGAATGGCAGTTTCTGCGTCCTTTCAATTATTTTGATTTGAAATGATTCCGTTTTCTTCCCGGATTATTATCACAGTCCAAATCAAACCAGTTTACTAGGTTGAGTGATTTGTTTGATAAACATGACATGTGTCTATCTTTGTTGTTTTTCATACTCATCATGTTTACAATGAATTATTTTTCTAAAATTAGGTAATGCATTATCTTTTAGAGGAAGATTTTCTTTAAATAATTTCGCGAAACTTTTGTTGTTCTATTAACTTTTTACATTTTAATTTAATAATATTAAAATATTGATAATTTAGTAATTTAATGCATCTTGGACGTAGATGAATTCTTCTAAAATATTTTTTTCTTTATTGTATATAATGTTTTCTAGATGGTCATTTATTTTTTACACATTTTCTATTTTATCATATAATAAATATATCTAATATATCTAATATGACATATTCATGTTGAATTATTTTAACAATCTCATGTTCTTGACAGAAAATCTATTTAATAGTATATGGATAGTTTCCTTGATAGATTTTTCATTTTACTTTTTTTTTATGTGATGTGTATTAATTTAATCTTGATCATAGTTATGTCCGTTAAAAAATTTATCTTGACATGCACTGTGATAATCAATTTTATGATTGAAGACATGACTTTGCACGTTAAAAAAACTTTCATAATTCATTAATACATAATTTTTTAAAAATTTAACAAAATTTTGCATTAATTATTAAAGCATACAAAATGAAAAGAAGTGATGAACTACATATGCAACGGGAGAACAAAATAATCACATTTAACATTTGACTTAATATTTATATATAAATTATACGAAATCAATTTTTGCAAACTGTAACGTAGTACAAAATATTAAGTTCAACAAAATAATTTTGACTAATTTATTAGAAGATTTACTAGTAAGATATAAATAATTACAAATAATATTTTAACATATTTTTAATTTTGTAAACTAATTATATATATATATATATATATATATATATATATATATATATATTTATATTATGTATATGGGTTAATATTTTACGTATTTTTATTTATTATAATCTTTTGTTGAAAGAAAAATCAAACATAAAATTTATTTTGTATATATATTTTTTACTACAGTTTAAATTTTATAAATTTCTTAAATTTAGTTCATACGATTTTAAATTATTTAAAAGAATAAAATATTTAACCTCTACAGTTTTGAATAATTTGAAATATTTACTCGTGGGGACTGAATTTAATCCCTGTATATTTGATAATTTAAAAGATTTATTCTTATCATCTAAATTATTCTTTTTTCAAATTTTGTAGTCTTATAACTAAGACTCATGGATATGTATATAATAATTTATTTTTCTAAAATTCATTTCTTTCAGATTTTTTTATGATTTAATTTCTATAATTTTAAACAATCTAAAAGAACAAAAAAGTTTAATCTTTATATTTTTCAATAAAACAATTTTTTTATAATTCCAATAATATGTATATATGGATTATAATTTAATTAATTCATCACGTAATATTTAAACAATCATCATTCATACAAATCATCATCATTTTTAACGTTTTAACGATACTCTGAATTAAACTATCATTATTTTCGTGATTTAATTTTTTTTAACGATCATTATTGAGTTCACTTACATAATTTTCTAAACTATTATTAAAATGTTATCTAATAACAACAATTCTTACTGTTTTTAAATTATAAAATTTATAATTTACAACAATATGTTTATTAATGTAACACCCTAAAAATAATATGCATAAAATTAAACATTCTATTAATTATTATTAAAATTTATCAATATACAATAATCTTTTAAATTAAAGTATTTAAAAATTCTAACTTCAGAATTTTACTAAAACATAATTCAAATTATCTTTAAATTATTTTTCAAATTTAGCTTATGCCTAAAAGCACCAGTCATTCCAAATAATCTTCCATAGACCTATCTGCAACACCATCTGTTTCTGTGCCAAAAACACGATTATTGCAAACAGATATCAAAACACAAATACAACAAAACAAAGGGTAAACTAACCAAAATTTTAATAATACTTGAGTATTTCAATTCAAACACAAATATTAATATCATTCAAGTCTTTCATTCAGTTATATGCACCATCACAATATAAGACATTGATACACTATAAACTTGACTCTACTTCTGAAAGACTCGTGCATTGAATAGACCTCGAGATATGCACCTGTCATACGCTGTGAACTCACACAGCCTCCACACAAATGAATCATCAATCATGTATGACAGGGTTAGTCCTCCTGAGACTTTCCTGACTAACTATATTTCAAGCTGCAGTCACCCAGTTCAAACCTCCTTCGACTCTCACCACCTAATAATAATCGTCTATTTAATTCATACTACTAGTAGAGTCAGGATATCAATCCGATCCTTAGACAATGCACTTCCTAATTAACCCAGATACGGGTGTTTTCTTTCCTGAAAACACTATGTCTAGGCTTTGACAAACTTTATCAACACTCTTACCAATATCACATTACAATATAGATCTCTACTCATGCATTCATTCACTTTTAAATCTCAAT
>Ga0099825_1008487_pt1 | contig 12132 bp, 7 predicted proteins | sample SiratroredBW_FD_76838 | JGI IMG/M metagenome (GOLD analysis project Ga0099825, IMG submission 76838) | Root nodule microbial communities of legume samples collected from California, USA - Siratro red BW | ecosystem: Host-associated > Plants > Roots > Nodule | place: USA: California | collected...
TTTAATATTTATGTCATTAACATAAATTTAAATATTATATTAAATAATTAATTTAGTATAATTTGTTAGTATTCTCACAAGATTAAAAGATTTGAAGAAGTCAAGCAAGTAAGAAGTTAGAAGTCTGTCTTAGGATTTGTCTAAAAGTGAGTGAGTGTGATTGGTAGTGAAAGATAACCTATACATATATATTATGAGGAAAAATTCATAGCACATGGTTTAAAATGATTAAACCGAACTATAAAGTATAAGATAAAACTTTGGTTAAAAATAGCTTTGGAAAATAAAGTATTGGACAAAAATAAACTAATTCCAGGATTAGTAAAATTAATTTATTTGTACCACTTAATGAATAACTATCTTTTAAAAATCTAGTTTGAGTTTTTCTATTATAAAAAACAGTGGGTTTTCTAATGTGTGCCATAGACATAAAAAATTAAGAACCAATTGATAACTATTGTGAGAAAATCATCTTGAGAAAATCATTTTGAAAAAACCTAGAATTTTTCTTGATCATTTGAGAGGGGCTTTTACTTGAAGAATCAATGTTGACCAAAAGTACTGTGTTATTGGATCTCTTTAGATCTCTTTAAGACTGTGTACAGACCTCTCTTGCTGTGCTAATCAGGAAGTTTTTCTCAACCTTTATTGAACCTGATTCAAGATTTATCTTGTGTTCATTGTAATTTTGTAAAATTCTTGAACAATTACATTGAGTGTGGCCTATAGGATTTAGCCTTGTGTTGTTGCTGAATTGATTGGGGCTGTAGGGCATAGTTTCAATAATTCAGTAGTGTTTTTGATTCTTAAGGGGAGTGAGAACTATTTGATTAATTGTAATTGTACATTTGATTGATTTAGTAAAAATATTTTTTGCTAGTGGGACAAAGAACACTGGACGTAGTCCTTAACGAAGGGTGAACCAGTATAAAATTAATTGTATCTCTCTTTCTTGACCCTTCTCTCTATTCTTGATCTGTAATGCACTTGTCATATTGAATTTTTGTTTATTTTCTCAATTGCAGTGTTCTGTTTGTAACTCTATAGAAATTTATCAAATTGTACATTGATTTGTGATTTCTCTGCAGAATCTGTGTTGCTCTTTAATAACATATCAGAACACTAAAATTGTGTAATTCCTGTGCCTGGTTTGATCAAGTGATTATTCACATAATAGACAAACTTTTTTACATGATTCTTGAACCTGAACTGCTGGTTTTTGTGGTGTTTTTAAATCTGGTTTAGTACAAACTTTTTAGCTTAAGTACATTGAGTCTTTTGCTTAATTACATACTAGCCATCTCTTTGAATTTGTCGTGTGTTTTAGAAGTCTTTTAACTGTTATATTTGAATCTTATTTGTGTCTATTCTTGTTAAAGATCCAAGCATTTTTATTACATATTGTTTCAGTGATTGTTGATTGTCATATACCTGGTTTTTCTTAATTCGGTTTTGAGATTTAATCTGAACTGTTTGCCTAATTGGTTCTGATTTTATTCTAATCTGGTTGCTGCTATAAAACTATACTTGCTGAAATTTCAGTATTGGTTCAAACTGCAATTTTTGAATAGTGCCTTTATGTGAGTACTTTGATTGTTATATGCATTGATTCTCAAATTGTGTATTAATTTTGATAACTTTGTTTATCTTGTTGAAGATTATTGTATTTCTATTTGTATATACTGCATTCTGTCAATTTTAATTGCAAGGTTTCATCTCTACCATATGTTGATAAGTATATTGGTGTAATCAATAACTTGCTTGTTTTGTCACAAAAATAAATCATTTTATTCGTGTTTGAAATCAATTTATTTTCTACTGTATCCTATATCTTTTATCATTGTGATTCATTAAAGATTTTCAGTTTCTAAAATAGTTTCTTCTAAGTGATTTCAAAAGCAAAACCTTTTAAAGTTCAATTCACCGCTCTTGAACTCAACCAAATATATTTTCATAATTTATTTTCACAAAATTAGATTATCCTTACTTAATTTTATCTTTAATTAATATAATGAAATATTAATATTTTAATATAAAGCATTTACTAAAGGTTCTACATTAATTAAAGATAAAACCAATTTATATTATATAAATAAAAAATAATAATTTCCTTACAAATTGATTTGATGAGTTAATTGATTAAACGTGTTTGTGAACAATGAGAACTTTTACAATTTATTATTTTGTCCTCAAACCACTTATAATGCTTCAAATAACCAAGGTGCTTATGGTAGATTAGATTTGGAAGAAGTGTTCTAAGTAAAAGATTGCGCACATAAATCCACTAGTAAAGTATAGTTTCTTGCCTGTGTGTTGAAGAAAAGACAAGTTTGTTTTTGTGGGTTGAAAAATAAGGACAAATTATTTTTGAAAGAAAACGCGTTTGTCCATTGAAACTTAGTCCCTAAGCATCAAGTGTTCAATTCCACTATAAATATATCTCTCAGTCCAAACACACAAGCTCAGGCTTTTTTCAGATTCTGCTCCTCTTTCAACTTCTGGTATTTTCGACCTTCCTCTATGTTTTCAGTTTACTTTAATCGAACCACAAGTTTAATTCTTCGTTCATTCAATTATTATTATTTTTTTCTGTATGGATGTAGTTTTGCATGATGAGCTTATTGAGGCCTTCTGCAATGTACAACTTTGTAACAAGTTATCCTGCACTGCGATGGATGCCATGTCAGAGTTGGGGCTTCCTTCGATGGCCGGGTCTTGACGGATTCCTCAGGCTTTTGGTCGTCGGACTTCTCTGGTCCACCTTCTCCGAGCTTCGCTTCATACCCTCCTCTTCCATGTTCCCTACCCTTCGTGTTGGTGATCGAATTATTGTGGAAAAGGTGCACAATATTCACAAATGGGATCAATTCTTATCTCTATTTTTCTACTTTTTCCCTCAATTCTAATTTTTGAATTTTAATTATCTTTTATCGTCCCCAGGCTTCATATTATATCAAGAATCCTTCTATACATGATATTGTAACATTTAGGGATCCAACGCAGGTATGTTGTTGCAATGGTATAGAATCCGTAGCCTACTTGCAGATCTCCAATTCAATTGCATGATTCGCTTTCTGTTATGTAGTTATATGGAGAAAACACAGAAACTGTTTTTATTAAGAGAATTGTAGCAAAAGCAGGAGACGCTGTTGAGGTATAAATCTTCTAGAAACTTCCTTTCTATTTGCACTATACTGACGTTGTGTATCTACTTTGGAAGTTCATAAGCCAAAATTACGAGCAAACATATCCACTGAAGATTAATGGGCATGAAAAATTGATTTGTAAATATACTATCTTTGAAACTGAGGCTTTGTTTTGTTTGTTATTATTTGTTTTAGTGATCTAGTCTATCTTATGACAACCATTGGTAATACATTAATTGAAATAATATGTTTATGTCCTGACAATTAGTAACAGTATGTTGTATGAGCATAGGAAAATAGCATTAAGTCTTTCTCACTTGAATCTTCCGTCACCTTGCAGGTTCATCATGGGGTACTCTACCTTAATGGTGTTGCTCAGCAGGAAAATTTCATAGCACAACCACCAGCATACACAATCCCATTAACTGTGAGATCCCTCTTCGTTGTTACAGTCCTTTTTCATTTTATTTTACATTCAACAATTATGAATTGGTCACTCATCACATTAATGAACACGATACTGTAGAAATTGGCAATCAGATCAAGCTCAATTCATTAAACTTAGGCAGGACAATTTAAAATAATCAAGCTCATGATAGGCTTCATTTTATTAGTTTACAAACAGCTCAATTATGAATATATTACTAAGGTAGTTGTTATTTTATTTATTATATTTATTTGAAAACTAGTAATTTTATTTATTATTACTATTTTATATATACTATTTACCTTATTGGTACTTTCAAGAGTCGTATTCCAATAGACAATTGTGAACATGAAAGCTTTCTGGGTTAACTTAAAAGGTCCATGATAGCTGATTAAGTATGAACCCTTTACCTTCATCTGTTTTGCTTATCTCTTTTTTGTTCTGTGGACTCAAATGATTGATTTAATTCTATATTTATTTCTTTATTGATGCATATTTTTCTTTTCCTCCTCGTTCAACTTGGGTCCTTGCAGACTGTACCCAAAGGTCATGTTTATGTGCTAGGGGATAATCGTAATAATAGTTATGATTCTCATGTGTGGTAAGTAACTACTGCCGCATGTTACTGACTTTTTATTCTTTCCTGTTCTATTAATTTTAACCTTTTGGGAGAGGTGTGATTATATGAATGTTTTGGTGTATAATATGATTAATCTGTTTTCTAGATGAATTTTTACGTCAGCTCTTCTATTGAGTTTTTGGTGTATACATAAATGTGACACATTTTTTTGTGTATTCTATTTGGATATCTTGATATGAACTTAGTATTAGTATCTTTTACCTCCTGTTAATCTTGAACCTTACCGTCTGTGATGATGAATAGGGGACCACTTCCTATGAAGAACATAATTGGAAGATATGTCACTTGCTATCATAGACCAACAAACACTTGACACAAATATAATTGAGATGTACTGAAGGAACTGGTGCCCTTTTCCATTGTTTGACCAATGGGACAGTATACAAGAACATGTGATTTCCGTGAAGAGTTCCTCCATCTGTTCCATAAATGATGCACACCCTTTGTCCACTTTTTTTATGGGATTGGATCCTCGTAGTATGTACACGGCCTTTGTCCGCTCTTTATGGGATTGGATCCTCGTATGCACACGCCCATGTTTGTGTCCGCTCTTTAAGTCCATTTTGTCTTATGGCATAAATAGGAGGCAGAGTCTTAGTTGCTTTCTCCCCATGATAGATTTTATCATGATCTTGTTAGAAAAGTGTATTTCATTCACTTTATTTGTTGTTTTCTAGCACAAATTTTGTTAATATTTAATTTATATTTTTTACTACCTGTTATTTATGGTTATAGTGACATAGTTATTTTTATTTTATTTTATTTTTTCAGTTAGTTTTAAACCACTTTGAGAGTGGCTAATAAGTAAGAGTTTGTTAGTTTTTTTTAATGTATGTTAAATAACATGATGGGCATAAGTGTGCAGTTTTCCATTCAAAAAATCTCACTTTTATCGATTCTGTTTTAATAGTAGTATCAAGAGTCATAGTTGATCATTTCTCATCTTTCTTTTTTATACTATAAAAGACATGATATCTACCAATTTCCATGACATCTACCAACTTCCTTTGAATTCACCTTTCATCTTTACTAGTGAAAATTATCACATTTGGTTAGTAAAGATGCAAGGTTTTTTAGAAGCATATGATCTTTGGCGAACTGTGGTTGAAGACAAACTAATAATTTCATTACTAACTAATCCTACTATAGTAAAACAACTCAAGGCCAAGTCACTGATACAAAATTATGTGGCAGATTGTTTGTTTTACATAACTTGTCAAACATCAAAGGAGGTGTGACACATATTGGAAGAAGAATATGAAGGTAGTGATAAAATACGCCAAATGCAGGTGTTGATTCTGAAATGAGGAGAATGAAACAATTAGAAAGTATGTCGATCGGATCTCCTTAATTGTTAATAACATTAGACTGCTTGGTGATGATTTTTCAGATAAAAGGATCGTAGAGAAAGTTTTTGTTATTCTTCTTGAGAAGTTTGAATCCAAAATCTTATCTCTTGAAGAATCCAAGGATTTAAACACTATCTTCTTAGGAGAGCTGATGAGTGCTCCCTAAACACTAGAACAAAGAAGATTTGTACTAGAACAAAAAAGATCTATGAGACATGAAAGGTCACTAAAGGACTTTTTGTGTAAAAAGTGAAAATTTGGTAAAGAAAAATAACAATCTAGCCAAAAGTATAAGACTAAGAATGAAGGTGATAAGAAGTCATTTGCAAGCACTGTAAAACACAATACACATGAAGAAGTATTGCTAGTGGAGGCTTGATGCTAGATTGCAAACAACTAAGACATATATCCAAAGTTTGCAAATCTAGAAACAAAGCTTCCAAGCAAGCACAATTGGCTGAAGGTGTTGATGCCCACGGGAGGAACAACATTTTGCAGTCTCTTGCTTCTCAACAAATGACTCCTCAGATACTTGGCTAGCTGATAGTGGTTGCACACATCACTTCTGCAAAGATGCTAACATATTCGAAAGCTTGGGTGTTTCACATAAAACCAGGGTAAAGTTTGAAAATTGTGAGTTTCTGGATATCAAAGGAAAATGTTCAGTCGTTGTATTAATAACCTCACCTCAGGTATTAAAGTTATCCATAATGTTTTATATATTCTTAATATTAGCCAAAAATCTATTAAGTGTTGGACAAATGCTTGAGAAATGTTATTCACTATTGTTCAAAGATCGCAAGTGTATCATTTTTTATTCCTATAGTGTAGAATTATTTTGTGTTAAAATGAACAAAACTTTTGCAGCTGATTGGGAGAAAGAACTGAGCAGGCTTATTCAAGTGTTTCAGAGATAATTACAAATTTGTGGCACAAAAGACTTGCCACTTCAATCAGAGAAGCATTGTAGAGATGAATGAGAAGGATTTGGTGGAAGATTTATCTAAAATTTCTCATGAATCTAAAATTTGTGAGACCTGTCAACAAGGAAAGCAAACAAAACTACAATTTTCAAAGAATCAAGTATGGATAGTCGACCAAAAGCTTCAACCTATTCACACCTATGTATGTGACCCTATGAAAATAGAATCCTTGAATGGTAACAAATATTTTTTCATTTTTATTGATGATTGTACTAGGATGTGTTGGGTATATTTTATTAAATTTGAGTGAAGTTTTTCTTGTTTTTAAACAATTTAAAGCTTTAGTTGAGAATCAATGTAACCTAAAAATTAAAGTTTAAGGTTTGACAATGGTAGATAATACACTTCTGATCAATTTGTTGAGTTTTGTAAGAGTGTAGGCATTAAACATTAGTTTACTCTACCCTACATACCACATCAAAATGACATGTCTGAAAAAAAAATATAGGATTGTTATGGACATGGCTCGATGCCTCTTGGATACCAAATCAGTTATGGGTGAAGGTTGCTAATACCTCTGTATATTTTTTGAATAGACTCCCCACAAAAGGCTTGCAAGACAAAACTCTCTATAAAGCTTTGAACGACATCAAACCATCAGTACATCATCTCGAAATCTTTGGATATATTTGTTTTTTTTTTCAGATGTTACAACAAAGAGGAGTAAGCTAGACAACAAGGCTTAGAAAGGTATTTTCATGGGCTATAGTTCATCGTCTAAAGGCTACAGGATTTTTTGTTTAAAAACAAAAAATATAATCTTAAGCAGAGAAGTGAAAATTGATGAAACAACAACTCAAAATTGAAAAAAAAAATATTTATTTTGATTTTTTCCGAAAGATCAACCTCAACTTGTAGAAGACGAACATGTGGATGACAAACCAATAAAGGGCACTAGATCCTTGGAAGGCATCTATCAAAGATATACCTTGGTTATTTCATAACCAACAAGTTATGTTGAAGCTCAAGATTCTCAAGAATGGAAGAAAGTCATGCAAGTTGAATTAGACATGAACAACAAGAATGGACCAAGGCAGCTTGTTGATAGGCCTGTGAATCGCTAGGTGATTGTGTAAAATAGGTCTTAAAGACAAAGCTCAATCCATATAGCTTAATTTGCAAATACAAAGCTAGACTGGTGGTGAAAAGTTATGCACAACAATATGATGTGGACTATAGAAAAATTTTGTTCCAATAGCAAGGTATGATACAATCAAGCTTCTTCTTGCATTTTCTGCTTATAATTCTTGAAAAATTCATCAGCTTGATGTAAAATCAACATTTTTGAATGGTTTACTTGCTGAAGAGATTTATATAGAGCAGCCTGATGGTGTTTTAATTCCTGATAAGAAGATGAAGTCTATCTCCTGAAGAAGGCCTTATATGGTTTAAAATAAGCCTCAAGGACTTGGTATGAAAGAATGGACAATCATCTCATCCAACTTGGTTTCAACAGAAGTCAAAGTGAAACAATGTGAAATTTATGTTGATGACATGCTTGTGACAGTAATATTGAACTAATCCAAAAGTTCAAAGGTGAGATGAAAAAAGTATTTGAGAAGACTGATTTTGGAATATAATACTTTCTTAGCATAGAAGTGCTGCAGTCAGGTGATGAAACTTTTGTAAGCCAGCAAAAGTATATTTCTGAGATTTTAAACGGTTCGAAAGCAGGATTGCGAATCTGCCAGCACTCCAATTTCTACAACTTTGAAGCTTGGTAAGGATGAATCATCTGAAAAGATGGATGAGAACATGTACAGAAGCTTGGTTGACAATTTTCTATACCTCATTGCAAGCATGCCTAACATTTTATTTGTTATAAGTTTACTATCTAGATTCATACATTTTTTAGAGAAACTCATTTCACAGATGCTAAAAGAGTATTGAGATACATAAAGTGAACCAACACACTTGAAATTTTCTTTTCAAAATCTACAAAAGAGACTTTAAAGTTGGTTGGCTACACTAATAGTGGTTGTGTAGATGATTCAAAAAGCACCTTTGGATATATGTTCTCTTTGGAAACTTGGTTTTTTTAGTTAGTGTTTAAGAAAACAAGAACGTACAACTCAATCAATTGCAGAGGTTCAGTATATTGCAACTGCCTCTGCTGTGAATCAAATTATTTGGATAAGAAAGATGTTGGAAAACTTGGAGTGTAAACAAATAGAATCTACAAAGATTATGTGTGATAATAATTTAGCGGTTTCAATATAAAAAATCTAGTGTTCCAGAGTCACGCTAAGGACATCATGATCAAGTTCCATTTTATTAGAGAGTTCAACAAAGAAGTTCAACAATAGAAAGAAGTGTTGCTTGATCACTATACATCTAAAGATCTTGATGACATTTTCACCAAGTCATTATCTAAAAAAAGGTCTGAAGATTTTAAACAAAAGAGTGGTGTTTGTCACCGAAATATCAAGAAGAAATGTTAAAAAAGTGATATTTCAGTCATTTTATTTATAATTTTTTCAGCATAAGAATTTGTCAACTTTTAATTCTTATATTTTTTACTAATTGTTATTTATGCTCATAGTAACATAGTTATTTTTATTTTATTTTTTAATTTTAAAATTATTTTGAAAGTGATTATTAAATAAGATTTTTATTTTATTTTTTAGTTTTAATACTTTGAAAGTGAATATTAAATAAGAGTTTGTTAATTTTTTCATACAACTGAAATTTCCTTAAATAATACGGTGTAATAATATGATGTGCAAAAGTGTCCAGTTTTTTCTTTTAAAAGATCTCTCTTCTACTTACTTTGTTTTAACAATTTTAGTCCACTGAACTTTATATCTTGCTTAACAAACCTTTTGACAATATACTTCCATTTGTTAAACTTACAAAATACTTTACAACTTCTAATCAATGGTATTGTATACTTATGTTGTTCTCCCCTTCGTTGGTTGATACGATCCCAAGAGAAAAAATAAATAAATACATTTGTCTCTGTTTTGTCAAAAGCTTCTTTTTCTATTATTAATTTTATAGTAATTATTTTAAAAATCAAAATGGTTCTGATGTCCATTGATATTAAACCAACAAATTATGTTTAAAACATTTTTACATTCACACAAGAATTTTCAGGAAAGTATTACTACTCATGCTTGCTTAATTCTTTGAGGTGTGAAAATGCACACTTACTCACTTTCTTCCGTCTTCCATCATAAAATACATTTAGAGTTTGGACATCAAAGCAGACAGATCCAATCTGTCAAAAACATTCTTAAATCTGACAGAAGATGGTTTTTAACATGACAATGTCTCAAAAGGAACAGTCACCCCACCTATGAAAATTGTTATCTGTATGTAAGACAGCATTTGTAGATTGTTGAAAAATTCCAATAGTATAAATAGTGATAAAACATACAGAAATAATACAAATATGACATATGTTCAAGACAGCGTAATAGTGATAAAACATACAGAAATAAGGTATTTTTAGTTTATATATTTTAGTCTAACAGGTCAATGTATTTTTGGAACTTTTTTTTTTTAAATAACATCTTTAAAAATAACATCCTGTTATTAATTGTCCAAAATATTCACCTTTCACGGATAATAGTGACAAATGGGAGTGTGTTATTTAATTTTTTTTTTCTTTTAAATTGAGGAAAATAAATTAGTTATATGTAAAACGATTTCTCAGTTTTTATTTTTGGAATAATATAGTTTTTAGATAACAATGAATTATTTTATATTATAATAAAATAAAGTTTATCTCATTTTGTTTAAAAATATTGTAGTGACAAAAATTTAAATACAACTTATAAAAACTTAAAATTAAAATTTCAAACAATAAAAAATAAATAAATTTTTATAAAAAAAAATCTGAATGGTTTAATTATTATATTAAAAAGATTATTTGTTTTTATGTTAAATTATAATTTTTTATAAGAATATAAAAAGTTATATTTTGAAGAAAATATTATTTTAATATAAAAATAAATAAAAAACTATAACATATGTGACTAAAGTTATTAAATCATGATATTTAATATGATTTTAATATAAATATAAATTAAAATAAGGAGTTCAATTGTTTTTTCTATTATGGTTAGATATTTCAAAATTAAGTATGATTTACATCATTCAATTTTGTCTATAACATTATTTAGTTTTATGTTTGGAAACTTCAATTTTAAAGTTTCATAATTTTTATTTAAGTTATAGTGAATATTTATTAAATAGAATAAAATAAATTGAGTATTATCTAATAATATTCATTTAAAAATTAAAGCAAGTATGATTAAACTTATAGAACGTACTGATAAATTTAGTGTAATTAGTAATATAAGTAATCTTTACATAGATATTTGAAATTGTTTAGACATAGATATAAGACTTAAAATTTTGAAATGAAAATTATTATAAATAAACTAACTACAATCCTATTATATAAAAGTAATGTAATTTTTTTTATAAATTTTTTTAGAGAAAATATAATTATTTTTGGTGTATTTTTAACAGCAGATGATAATCCCTTCTTAAAAAAACTCGGTAATATTTTTAAAGAAGATTTAAAGTTGTAATACTTTTAAAAGAAGAAAAACAACATTGAAAAGATGGTTCTCACATTTTTAAAATAATTTAATGTTGAGATAACATATTTTTCACTGTCATTTTAGATTAATCGGGATGGAACTATTTTGATTTAATTTAAGGTGAGAACAACACAATTTTAATGACATTTTTAGAGCGGTTGTAGTTTATTTAGCCGTATTTGACTGTATTAGATGATAATTAATTATCATCATAGGTTGAAACAAGATGTTTATATATAATTTTTTTAAATCACATTAAATTCTCATGTAATAGTTTTCTCCTCTTTGTTGTTGTTTTTTTTTTCTTTGCACAATCTCAAAGCTTTCTGTAATTCCATTGTGTTCTTACTGTTGTTTATCTAGAAGAAGAAGGATTGTGTTGTTGTGTCACTTGTAAGGACTGTTTCTCACTAAATTAGTATAGATAATTTTTTTTATTATGTTTAAATTGACAATGATTTCTCTTACAGTCATATTGTATCAATGAAACTATTTTGTTTGACTTTTAATGATAGATGAATAATGATAATTCTAAAATTGTCTTTATAAATCATTTACAGTGATTATTAAATATTTTCTTTCTAGTGGTGAGTCATTAAGATCTCAATATAAAAATGACTAAGACTTTACATATTGTGTGTAATAGATTTTATTGTTGTTAAAGTTTAAGTATATAATTTTCAAAACATTTTTCAATACAATATAAAATAAAAAAATAAGAAAGTATATTAGGCAAAGTGGAGAAAAAAAATGTCTATATGATTTTACGTATTTTTTTGTGAAAGAAGTGAAATAATTAAAAACCTTATTAATGATAATTTCTTTTCATAAGGTTAATTATACAATAACACATAAAGTTTGATAGTTGAATCATTATAGACTTAGTTACAAAGGAAGTGAGGAAACAGAAATAATGTGCTTTAGTCACACATCAATCTAAAGTTATGATATATATATATATATATATATATATATATATATATATATATATATATATATAAAATAAAAAAAAAAAAAAAAAAAAATATAAAAAA
>Ga0099825_1008489_pt1 | contig 12130 bp, 7 predicted proteins | sample SiratroredBW_FD_76838 | JGI IMG/M metagenome (GOLD analysis project Ga0099825, IMG submission 76838) | Root nodule microbial communities of legume samples collected from California, USA - Siratro red BW | ecosystem: Host-associated > Plants > Roots > Nodule | place: USA: California | collected...
GTAATTTTTTTTTTTTTTTTACAAAAAGGTTTTAGTTTTTTTTTTTTTAAATTTGATTATATTTTATATGGAAACACTTTTTTAATTGAAAAAGTTGTTTTATTATACAACTTTAGTCAAATAAAAAAAAAAAAAAAAAAATATAAAAAAAAAAACATGAGAAAAAAAATTACAAAATTTTTTATGCCCCACCACCCCCACTGGTTTATTTTTTTTTTTTTTTTTTTTTTTTTACAAAAAGGATGAAGAATTTTGATGTAATTTTTTTTTTTTTTTTACGAAAAGGATGTATTTTTTTTTTTATGAAAATGGATAAGTCGTGTCATGGAAACACAATTTTAAGTGAAAAAGTCGTGTCATGATACAACTTTAGTCAAATACAAAATTAAAAAAAGAAATATAACTGAAATCGTGTAATGTTAACACAATTTTAGTATAAAAAAAATAAATTGAAATCATGCCAACGTGACACGATTTTAGTGAAAAAAAACACTTAAAATCGTATCACGTTGGTACAATTCAAGTTTATTTTTTTTATACAACAATCGTGTCAATGTGATACAACTTTAAGTCAAGAAGTCGTACTTCTGTGACACAATTTATTTATTTTCATAAAAAAATTTAAAAATTAAAAAATGAAAAAAAAATGCACTTGGTTGGTGCTTTTGCCGTTTTATGCAATTAGACACAACATATTGCCAACATTTTACCTCAAAAATAAAATTTGTTGCAATTCTTATAGGTGAATGGGGGCACTGAGGGATCCATCATCTCCTGGAATCATTTTACTTGGTATGTGAATTTTGATTTTGACTTCAAAATTTTGTCCCCGAGAGATTCTTGTTTTTCATTTACATGCAAAATATTGTCTTTATGGTTTGGGTCTTACTCCCATGTTTCCTTATGCAAACCAATAAAAACGTAAGTTTTATAATTTATAATAAATTTTTCATCATTTGATATTCTAATAACAAATCAACATATTTGTACAATTTGACTATTTATCAAATAGGGAAATTTGTTGATATGATTCAAGTGTTAATTCAATGATTCTTAAATATTTTAAAGATTTGCAATGATCTAGGAAAACTTGAAAGTGTTTTAGACTGATTTGGGGTTTTTACGATACTAAAGTAATTTTTTTATTATTATTTGATTTTATGTCTTTCCAAATATATTAGAGTTTTTCTTTGTGATAGGTAGTTCTTTTTCAATTGATTAAAATATATTTTTAATATGTTAAAATATTTTTTAATACGTTAAAATGTTTTTTTATAGTCTAAAATAAGTATAAAAAACATTTCAATCCATTAAATTATCGTTTTAATCTATTAGAATCACTTAAAATCATAAAAAAAAGTATTCTCTTTGTTTAAATATCTTAAAATTTTGTTCTCTTTATTTTAATATGTTAATATAAGTTTTTAATATATTAAAATCATTTAAACTTAATTTGTGTTTCGAACCTCTGTGATTTAATATATTAAAATGATGAGTTAATAAATTAACTTTACTAGTAAATTGACATATCAATACATAATTTTAATTCATTAAAACTCTTATTACTTTCTTTTTGAAGGTTTTATTTTAATCGATTAAATTTTAATCCATTAAAATTGTTTGGATTTTATATAACTATTTCATTTCAAAAGCAAAACACATAAAATCAAAATCAATTCTAAAATCAATTCACCCTCTGAAAGAGTCTAAATTGAGATTCTGAAAGAGTCTAAATTGAGATGAAAACTTTTCTCAGAGTTTTTTTTTTTTTTTTTTTTTTTTTTTTTTATAGGATTTTTTTTTTTTTTTTTTTTTTTTTTTGAAGATGAGATGAAAGCAAAGTTCTATTTGGAAGGATAATAGTTAGTTCCTAGGGAGGAGATCCAAACTTGATAACAAGGCTGCATATTGTAGCGAGAATAACAGAATTTAAAAAGCACAACCAAAATAAATTGTATTATGGAGCTAACCTGGTTCAAATATAGAACAAGATAATTAAATTGTAGTAATAAATTAAACAAGATAATTTATGCATGTTTTGGGTTAAGAAAAATAACCAATCCCTTCTGAGATGTATATTTTAGCTCGTCTGTGGGTAGCATCTCGAGTGTCTTCTATTGAGTGTAATACTACTCTTTATAAATGTGACTGAATATTTTACTTTGACATTGTTAACAAAAATCCTTATATTTTAATTCTTTTTAAAATTTTATATATATATATATATATATATATATATATATATATATAATAATCAATCTATAAAATTCATAATCTTGTACTGTTAAGACAATTTTGCACTAATGTATAGATAAATCCTCTACTTTTTATTAGTATTTTTTTTAACATATTGCATGAAAGGAAAAATTGGTATTTTACTTATACTTCCCCTTGAATGGAACTATACGCTAAAACCCCTCAAATCCCGCATTGAAATGCCAACAAATAATGATTTGATATTCATAAAAAAAATAATATAGGACCACCAAATTTTTTGACAATACTTATGCTACAATTTGATTCCGCACTAAATCTAAAACTGGTATCCATGGTCAACTAGAAAGTCTCATTGCATGAATATAGTTTGTCCTGTATATAACTCCGCAAACCTAAGGGACAAAACAATGGAATTTCTAAGATACTAGCACAGTAAAAACAATTAAAAAAACACAACACTTAAAAATATTCACAGATCCCTATGCCACACATATTAGCTAATTTCATTTTAGCCAATTTAATTTTAGCCAATTAAAGTAACATGTAGAAGCTTCAATGAAAAAAGTAACCACCCTCGTGATTTTCTTATTACACAACATCTTGCACTGCATGTAATAGACTAAACCTACTCTTACCTTATTCTCCATTATTATTTTTCTTGGGATTGGGGTTGGAAGCAGAGACAATATTGAGGTTATAACACAATATTACAATATTGGTATGTTGCAATTAAAACAAAGCCTATAGGTCCTCATTGAATCTCTTGATATGGAAGATGACGTTTCTTACCAAATAGATGAAATGACACATGTAAATAAAGTAATTGAAGTTGAAAGTATTCCGGGATTCCAACATTCACAGGTTAATGTTGAACAAGTGGAGAAAGATAATGAAGAAGGTTTTGAAGAGGACAATGAAGAGGAGTTTGAAGATAGTGAGAATGAGAACACTGAAGATGTTTATATTGAAAGGGATAGTGAAGATGGGCAACTTGAATGAAATGATTCAGAAGAAGACAATGAAGACGATGAATTTGATTATGATTGAATTATGACTTAGAAATACCTTTATTGAAATTGGATCAATGTTTAGCAATTGTTAGTGATGCTTATTTTTTGTTCATGTAATAACATAATGATTCTTCTATGAAAATAAATTTATATTATGTTGTATGTTTTTAATTTTAGGATGTGGTTTTCATTTATAATTGATAACATAATTTTCTGTTATAGATATGTTTTCGGGAGGATGTGACCAACCAAAACCTTTCTTATCTAGTCAAAATAAGCTGAAAAGGGCAATGAAGGGTAGAAGACCACGATATGTGTTTAAAGTAGATATCCCACCCCTTGCACCTATTGCACCTGTACCTTCCCCATCCCCAACTCCTGAACATACATCTTCTCCTTCCCTAGGTCTCACCCCTATCAGAAGGTGTTGCACCTACAGCTGTATCTTTCCCATGTCCTAGGACTGCAAACATACCCTCTCAATCAAGAAGGATCGTTCCTCCCACCATATCATCCCCAACCCCAGTTGTTGCATCGACACCTTCCCCACCAGTTACAACATCCTCAACATCATCAGTATCATCACCACTGGCAACGGTTACACCATTACCAACACCCTCACCACCACCAATGCCTTCTAGAATTGGTGATTCTTCTATTGACGAAGGTCCACAAATATGTACCAATGGAGGTGATGCACAATCAAACATTGAGGACAACGATCTCACACTCGGTCATCCTCTTCCTATGATTTCACCTTACGGTCTTGGGTAAGTAATAAGTATAATTAAAATATTTAATATTATTTATTTAATCAATTTATTGTCTAATAATTTCAACCTTTTTTTTTTTTTAGGTTTCATCCATGTAGGGTTGCATCACAGGCAATCAGAATGACTATTAAACAACAATATCGTGAACCTTAGCTTACACGGCGTTCAATGACTAATACAAATAGGGAAATCTTCTTCCAAAGTTCTAAAGTATTTTTTCTCATTTAATAACAAAAATTGTTCTATTAGGGTTGTTGAATTCAATTCAAATGTCATAGTTTATTCTCGATTATCAAGTATTTTTTTAGTTATTTCTTTAATGTCAAGTATCCACAAAGTTTCTCATTTTTAAGTACATATTTTGTGTTTATACAGATAAAAGTCAGTTGGAAACCTGAACATGAGGAAATGATTAGAAAAAACTTCCACTCCGAAGTCGTACATAGGCTATCAGAAATGTTTATGGAAGCCAAAAAAGCTGGAAAAAAGCCTAATTGGATGTTTGATAAAGTTTGGAGTTCTTTGCTATTAAAGTGGAATTCACCTGACTCTCGTGCTAAGTGTATTCAAGCGTAAAAATATCGACCATCTAACACGGGTGGCTCCATAACTACACATGAGCATGCCATTCGCATGGTATGCATACAGAACATATATGTTGTATTGAATTTTGAGTGTAATTGATTTTGAATTATACTTTATGATTTCATATTATTCTATTATACAATATATGATATTTGATAATATATTGCATTGGATTATATCAAAATACACCAAGTTGGATGATATTGTCTTGCATAACCATAATACTATTATATTGGTCATAGGCAAAAGTGTTGGGTCATCCTACACATATTGATGAGGTATTTAAGCAGACTCATAAACGGAAGAGTAATGGTGAATTCGTTGATGAAAGATCAAGAAGGATAGTTGTAAGTTACATTTGTTATTGTTATTTTTCTTTATTTTAGTAATGTACTGTATGAATAACATTAATATCATGTATGAATAACAGGAACAATTTAAGAGTATATTTACTCAAGTCAGATCACAAGTTGGATCTTCTACATCACAATCTGAATCATCTCCTATAGATCCTGTAGAGGAAGACAAATTAAGAACTGAAAGTTGGCTTCTTGTTGTAGGTGGCAAAAAGAAAGGTCGAATTTACAAGTTTGGAGAGCTTGCTAGTAAGTTTAAATCTGGCAATACTCTCACATATCATGAACCTTCAACTTTCTCTCATGATTCAGAACAAACTCGGGAGATAAAACAACTTAGGGAAGACAATGACAGACTTAGTCAACAAATGAAAGAATTGCTTAATCTGGTTCTTACTATACTTCCGCCCCAATCAAGAAGTGCATTTGAACAAGTTCAACAACAGCAGCCACAACAACAATCGACCAGCCAACAACAAAATGAGCATGAGGAACCACCCAACAAACAACACAATGAGCATGGACAACCTGGACATTTTGCAGACTATTAGGACTTTTAGGCTTTGAGTATTTGATTATGGTTCAAGTTTATTTGCATTGTGGATTATGTTTCAAGTTTACTTTATTTTGGAATTATGGTATCTTTGACTTACTTTGTAGGATGAGACTTGAACTATATATATTATGCTTCAATTTGAAATTAAATATGGATTTTATTTTTTGTTAGGTATATTGAATGATGCTTGATTGTTGGATATGTTGGATATTTTGAATGTTTCATACAATTTAATTAAAATGAACATTTTACCTACGAACACATTACCAACGGACTGGAGTTGGTGGGTATTACCCACGAACTGGAGTTGGTGGGTATTATCCATGGACTGGAGTTGGTGGATATTACCCACGACTTCAATTTCCTACGAACTTAATTTCCATAGGTAAATTACCTACGCCCAAATTACTTACGGATTTTTGTTCGTGGGTAATCTGTGGGCAATGTTGATTTACCCACGAATTTTTGCTGTTACCTACGGATTTTAGCCATGAGTAAAATCAGTTTTTCTTGTAGTGGTTGTTCATCATGCGAATGCCTTGATTTGGCAAATTAGGTGTTCGATAAAATGCTTCACGATTGTGGAGTGTTCGGGATGTTAAATAGATGCAGAAATTCTGATCTACTTAATCCACATATGTAATTCGGATTATGTTTAGGGGCTAGTGAGGGATTTGGAAGAACCGAAGGGAGGTCGGGTTGATTTTCATTACTTGAATTTCTCTATTTTCTTTTTCTAATTAATTTTTTTATTTAAGTTTCACGTTGAATTTAAATATTTTGTCACCACCCCCCACCCGTGCTATTGTTTTATATTTTAAGTGGTCCTTGGAAGAATGACCTAGGTTAGCTATATTGTAAAATCTAACCTCCTAGTTTAATTTGGGGCGCGTTCGACAACACGCATCAACTAACTGGTACCGAATTTTGATGGTTCTTCTTTGATGCATTCCTTTCCCAAACTTTATGTACAGGTCATTGTACCTTCTTGTATCTACCCGCTCTTCGGAGAATCCTCCTATTTGGTCGTCGTAGGGATGGACCTCGGTCTTTGGTATTTGCAACTTTTTGAATGACTTGCAATACAGGATGTTGACCGAACTTGCTTAGTCGATAAGGGTCTTCATTACTGCAAAGTTTTCTATGGATATAGTGATAACCATGGGATTGTCTTGTGTTTGATCGATTGCTTTGAAATCGTCATTAGTGAATGTTATGAGCGACATCCTTCATCGCATATGAGTGGTCGTCGAATTCACTGGTTGCACAGTCCTTAATTTATTTTTTCTTGGTGACGCCAAGGACCCTCTTTATGTGAATCCCTCGGCTATCGTGTTAATCACCCCTTAAGGTTGGGTTCCCTACCTCATTTCCTTTTCATTTTGACGTCATAGAGATCTCAAGCGTTCATTTTAGCGAGGGTTGTGATCATGATGACATTCTTCTCTTGTTGGGCTTTCTCTCCTTCTTCTCAAGGAGCGTTGGTTCGTTATCTGGTCATTCTGGACAAATATCTATAGGTGTTCGGCCAGTATCAATTCTTCTATTTTGTCCCTTAACGCGATGCATTCCTCGATGTTGTGTCCGTATGTCTAGTGGTAGCGATAATGCTTTTTTTATGTTTGTATTTCGAGGAATAAGAATTTTCTTTGAGTTAGGATGAGCTTAGTACTTAGCATTTCTTCCAGTATCCTCTCTCTATCTGCATTGACGGGGGTATTTGAGAGAACTTTGGTGTCCTCATTTGTTGCTGCTTGGTAAAGTGCTTAGAATTATGTTTCTCTTGCCCCCTTGTTCTGTCTTGATTATTCTTGACCCGAACTTGATTGCGAAAGTCCCGTAACTCTTCCAACTACTGAACTTGGTTGCCCACTGCCTTAGTTCATCTAGGTTGAGGGTCAATTGCTTACATAGGTTGTCTATAAAAGGTCCCTGTCACAATGCTATTACCAAATGATACAAGGCCACTTATGGATTTAAGTTTCGTATTTGTAGGGATAACTTCCTGAATCTTTCCATAAAGGTTCATAACAACTTACCTTTTTTCTGCCTTATATTGATCAATGCCAACGAGGTCACATGGTGTGGTCGACTAGTAGCAAACTGCACATTGAACTTTCCTACTAGGGTGTCAAACCCGTCAATCAAATATGGTGGGAGGTGTGTAAAGTAACTTAACACTGCCCCTTTTAAGGAAGTAGGAAATACTTAGCAGAATACTGCTTCGTCATGCATATACAAGCTGATTTGCATGACATAAATGTCAACGTGCTGATCAGATCAATCATGTCATCATATCAGCCCATACTAAGGCCTTTCCAGTTGTCAGGGAGTTCGATACTCGTGATCTTGTCTGTGAAGGGATGTCGTCTACTGCCTCCTAGTTGGAAGGACATATTAGTAGAGGTGTAGAATAAGGATTCTCCTTTGATAGTTTCAGTCACCGTAGTATGTGAAGTTCTTGTGCGATTTGATATGGTAATATTCTTTGTTCAATCTCCACTCTCCGGCGGGGGATATGGAGGTTGGCCATACAATTTTTATTTCATTCATTCTATCTTCTCAGGGCCTGAATCTCCTCTTTATTCCTCTGCTTCATCTCAACCATCTCATGTTGTAAAGAAATAGTAGAGTCATGGGTTGTTGCCAGCCATCGTGAGACCTTCTTGTCTTTGGTCTTGTGATTTGTTTCTGGTTCATACCATTGAGGTTTTCACAACTTCCTTCTCGGCCCACGGTGTACACTAATTGTTCTTGTGAGACCTCGAAGGTTGTCACAATTTCTCCTTGATGCAGGTAGCTACAACTTCTTCTTCTCAGGTTCTCGGTCTTCAATCTTTGATCTGTTACAGGACACCTGCAAAAGACACTCCAATACTAAAGTCAGATCTCAGATATTACGGATTGAAGAATAAGATAAAAGTACATTTTTCTCCTGACCTGATTTGGTTATTTATACTAATTTATAAAATATTATTGATTTGACATGTAATGATTTGTATTTATCATGAAGATGACCTGAGATGCAAAATAAACAAGGATGATGCATGACTCACCAAGAATTGTCACGAGCCAAGTATTTACCCTTTTGATATATCACTTGGCCGAAGACCTTACCTTTACCTTGACTGAAATTTTTGTTAATCGTATAGTACATTTATAAATATCACATGTTATTGTTTCTATTAACCATATTACATGTTTTTATCATTATAAGATTCACGTTATGATGTTATTATATGTATCAAAACAGTATATTGGAGTACATGTTCGAGTAATATTATTGGGAGTTAACTCAAATGTTTTGGAGTACATGCTTGAGTAATATTATTGGTAGTTAACTCAAATGAAAATAATAATATGGTTAATTAAATAAAAGGAATCTTTCAAATACTGTCTTAGTATAATCTCATCATAAATTGTTGATAAATCTGTCTCGAATTTTTATTTTTTTTTTAGTTTACTGCATTTTGTAAGTGAGAATAAGATTTTTGAATTCAAACTCAATATTTTCAGATGAGTTGGCAAAATTATCGATCAGAAGGTGAATCCTAGTAGCATTTCACCAAATTCATATGCTTACAAAAATTGTTCGTAGAAATTCCTAAAATATTTTCTTAATATTTTTATTTATTTATTCTGTTAACTTCACACATTGTATTAGTCGCTTCTTTGCGGAATCGTTTGTGTTTAGTCTTAATTAGTAATAAAAGCATTTATCATTAAATATTAATGGTCCTTTGGGAAACAATGAATACAATTGCAAAATTCTTTATCACTTGTATTTGTCTAATAACGTAAACTATTACATGAAATTCTCGAAGGCTTAATAAAACATATAAATGACAAAGAATTGAATTCTTTCTTAGAAAAAATATAAAAGGACTTTTTTGGTTACGAAATATAAAGTGACTTTGACGTGAAAAAAAAAAGAAGAATAAAATAACAGTTTCTTGTTAGAAAATGCAAAATGATTTTGACGTTGAAAAGAAAGAAGAATAACAAAATGAGAAGGTTTATGAGAAGAAGCTAACCAAAATCTTAAAATGACAGTGATTAGGATATAGAGAATAAATAGAAAGAATGATTCTAAATCGCTAAGTCATCTATCACGTCATTCTGAATAAATAAATAAATAAATAAAAGTTGAGAAAATTGATGGTTGTGTAAGAATTTGGTGAAGAAAATATAAGAATTATTTTGTTAATAAATAAGCATGATTGTGTGGAATTTAGAAATTGACTAAAGAAAGGGAAAGGTATTAACGGCAATGTAAAAGGGAAAAGGACTGAAGGGTGATTGAAGAGGAAAAGAAGAAGAGAGTAGCACTCACCCGTTGTAGACGGACGTGGCTATATGTACCAAAGATCTTTCGTTGTTGGGGTCCTTCCTTCAAAGGAGGGACCATGTGAGATCAATTTTCTATTTCTCTTTTAATTTTATATATTATCTTATCACTTTCATACAGGTTTTTAAGTTTAGGATTTAATTTTTGGAGTTTTCTCATAAGATTTTATGTGTGATTATTATTTTTATTAATAGAAGAATATATCAATGATAATAACTACTATTATTGGAGATAAACATATGATATATTTGAATTTGAATATATTTTTATTTTTAAATATATCGATTTTAAGTGTGAAATTCAATCTCGCATAAAGAATATGACGGGTTGTATATATGAAAAAAAATTCATAATTTTATTATTTTAAGATTATAGATTGAAGATAATATATCAATCTCTTATATAGTTTATTCATGATTTATTAGGTTTATTTTCAAGAAGTTTATCAATAACTAATATACTTTACTTTTATTAATGAAGAAAAAAACTTACAAATACACATAATAATAATAATAATAAAAATATTAATAATACTACTATATTATATTTTTTGGACAATTGACTTGTTTTTTTTTTAAGATTTCCAAGGCATTCTTCTTTGTTCTTCTGAATTTGTGCTGAGGGGACCATTTTTTATTTATATACAATTTTTTTATCGGCTTATTATATACAATTAATGCAAATGTTTTCTTTCTATCTCACTTTATAAATTGTTTCTTTATCATGACATATATATTACTCCATGACACAGCATGGTTGTTTAGCGTCACTTTCAGTGTGGAGAAAAATTGTTCCTACACAGTAGGTTTGGAAAACTTTATCTGAAAATTAATTGTACAATTGTCTTGCATGTTTACGTTTAGACAGTTCATCACATTTTTCTCTTGTGTATAAGAGGTATTTTAGTATCAAAATTGCAAATATTCTTTTCTGGTTCTTTACCTCAATCACTTTCTATTGTAATTTTTTTAATCCGAGTATGAAACTTGTATTGCTTCTTGGGAATCTATTTTTACATCGTACGCTTCTAACAACCTAACTCTTTAAGCAAAGGTCGTAGTTAAACGTAATTTGCCCTTATGAGTGGTTTTCTTTTTCTTATTCATTTTCATTTGTTTCGTGAAATTATAAAATTGGAAAAATGAATAATTTTGGTCATAATTGACAAAGACAGTCAGCAACGTATATTGGGTTAAATCCATTGGGGGCACTCACCAGTCATGAAAGAAGCTTGAGGTTAAGATTGAGAGGGACACATATTAAATAAATTAGAATTACGAAATGGAATTTGAATATCTTTGATATATACTAAAATGTTACAGGTTGGTGTCAATTTTGCCTCAAACTAGTCACAAAAATAGTGATTACGAAACCACCCGTGTATGCTTGAAGTCTTTAATGCTATCCATTATATTTGACCTTAATTTATTTTTCCAATATTATCCATCCTTTTTTTCACATCTATTTTAATCTTTATCAAAACTATCTATCTATATTTTCATTTCATTTCTTCCTCAAATAAATGAATTTTTGTTTTTCTTTATAATAACTATAATAAAAATTAAACTTAAGACCTTATTAATTTACGTCGATATTTTAGCTACAAATTAAGCCCAATAATTATTATAATATATTTAAATTTCCATTTAATAAATACAAAATAACACTAATGTAGAAAAAAAAAATATATTATTAAATCAAAAGTTGTACTTGACCGTAATATACATTTTTTTTCACTTAAAAGTGTAATATGTTAATAGTAACAATTCTAATGTAACTTAGCTTCTTTACCTAACTTTTATCACATATCACTCTTCTCACTTGTTACTCTTAACGAATCTGTATAATTTATTACGATAAAATTTTTACAATCAAGTATATCTATTACAAGTTATAACAAAAATAGAGAATGATTATGGTTATTGCAACAGTTCCCACAAAAATAGAGAATGATTATGATTGTTGCAACAGTTCATTATCATTGAAAAGTCATTAATAAAATAACAAGTCCCTTATTGATATTAATAGAGAAAATAAAATATATAAAAATAAGAGGAAAACATAGACATAGGATAAAGTTTGAATGACTGAAGAATCTGAAATCTCAAATAGTCTCAACTAGAAACCATAATAAGTAGAGTGGAAAGTGACAACACTCACATCTCACTATGATGGTAGAACAACCTCTTGTACGGACACCATGAGACCACACCACACCTTCAAATCAAAGTCATTATTATTATTATTATCTATCATATATATATATATATATATATATATATATA
>Ga0099825_1008490_pt1 | contig 12129 bp, 4 predicted proteins | sample SiratroredBW_FD_76838 | JGI IMG/M metagenome (GOLD analysis project Ga0099825, IMG submission 76838) | Root nodule microbial communities of legume samples collected from California, USA - Siratro red BW | ecosystem: Host-associated > Plants > Roots > Nodule | place: USA: California | collected...
ATGGAAACAAATTCTGGTTTATAGAGAGTAGTTTTTGACTAGTATAGGGGTATTAATAAAAACAATCAAAATAATCTGGAAGAGTCAAACATCTTATCAAGAATGAACTGTTTTTCCTTAATCAATCTAACAGCAAAATGGGCAATGATTCAAATCCATCAGATTTGTTAAGCCACAAATGTTTTAATATACACCTCACCTACACGGATCATGAGCCCCCCACAGAAGCATTTATCCCTTAATTAGAGCCCTATTAAATATTAGAACCCCCGTTTCACTAGGGATGCTGAAGAAAAGAAAAGAAAATACCATAAACACCAAAACTTATTAACAAAAATTAAAAGAAATGTTGTGTGACAAGAACAGTCGAATAAGATTTCGCCATGTCATCCAGAGTGCTAACGTGGGAACACGAGATTCGTTAGTAGTATCCAAAGTCCAAAATATCTGACAAACATAACGCACGTGTCATGCCCTGTTTTTTTCTGGGTCTGTTTCTAACTCCTACAAAAACCCCTCTCGTGACCCTCTCTTAACCCCAATTGCTTCCACAGCTTCTCTTTCAGAGGAACAACAATGGCGTGTAGGGTTTCGATTTGCTCCTTCTTCTTCGTGTTCGCACTTTCTCTTATTGCGTCTCAGATCTATGCTGAAGAGTCCTCTAAGGAATCCGTGCTCACACTGGATCACTCCAACTTTCACGACACTATCAGCAAGCACGATTTCATCGTTGTTGAGTTCTACGCTCCATGGTACGTTTTGATTCTGTTGTTTTTTTGCTTGTTTTCGTCTTCTGCTTGATGTTTACTCCTTCTGATCTGTTACATTGGCTTTGACTTCGTTCTGCATCTCGCTTTTGTTAATTTCCAATTGTGATTTTGTGTCTATACTCATGTCCACATTTTACTGTGATTTAACTTTTTTTGTTTTGGATTTAATTCTGTGTTTTGGTTTGAATTGACAGCGTTTGATTTGCATGTTGAATCTATTGTTCTGAATCGGATTCACTGAGATCGGTTTTTGTTGAATTAGTGCATTGCGGTTTTCACGTGATAATTTTTTTTTCTTTGTAGGTGTGGCCACTGCAAGAAGCTTGCTCCCGAGGTAATTTTGGTCATCTTTAATTTTGGGGTTTCCTTTGATTTGTTATTGTAGGATTGTGTGGATGATGATTTCTTGGCATTTTTATTTCTGCAGTATGAGAAAGCTGCTCAAATCTTGAGCAGTCATGATCCTCCGGTTGTTTTGGCTAAAGTTGACGCCAATGAAGAGAAGAACAAAGATCTTGCATCGGAGTATGATGTCAGGGGATACCCGACGATTAAGATTGTGAGGAATGGGGGAAAGAATATTCAGGAATACAAAGGTCCCCGTGAAGCCGATGGCATCGTTGACTATTTGAAGAAACAGAGCGGTCCTGCTTCAACTGAAATTAAATCTGCTGATGAAGCTGCAGCTTTGATTGGTAACAATAAAGTTGCTATTGTAAGTGATCAATTGTTTCGTTTTTCTTTATTTTAACTCACATTGGCCAGTAATAATAATAATACATTCTTATGGTGTCAGGTTGGAGTTTTCCCAAAATTTTCTGGGGAGGAGTTTGATAACTTTACTGCCTTAGCAGAGAAGTTGCGTGCTGATTATGACTTTTATCACACTCTGAATGCCAAACACCTTCCAAGAGGTGAATCATCAGTCGCTGGCCCTTTGGTTAGGTTATTCAAGCCGTTCGACGAACTTTTTGTTGACTCCAAGGTAGTGTTGATTTATGCGGTTTAATTTTGCAATTTTATTAGATGTTTTAATCTAATTTTGATTGTTTACAACATTGTATTGTGCTTGCAGGACTTCCATGTGGATACTCTAGAGAAATTTGTTGAGGAGTCCAGTATCCCTGTCCTCACTGTCTTTAACAATGATCCTAGCAATCACCCTTTTGTTGTTAAATTCTTCAACAGCCCCAATGCAAAGGTAATGACCTGTTTAAGTCAATTTTGTTCAATCAATATTGAGCTGGATATTTCCGTGTAAGTAGGTTATTGCAGCTGAATTGTTATTTGTTAAACACCTCCATGGTTTCAATAATTGCTATAGCTGAGTAGCAGGGAATGGATTGAAATAGAGGTTTTCAATTGCGGCCATTGGGATAGTAGCAGCTTTTTGCCTTCTGTAATCTGAACATAATAGCATTTCCCAAAATTTGTTACCTTTCTCTACAGTTCCTTTTCCATAATATTTATAATTTCCTTTGTTTTGGTTGTGTTCCCATTATCCTGTGTTCAATAAACTTAAATTGTTGATGTTGGCAGGCGATGATGTTCATCAACTTCACCGCTGAAAGTGCTGAATCTTTCAAATCAAAATACCGTGAAGCTGCTGAGCAATATAAACAACAGGGTGTAAGCTTTCTGGTTGGAGATGTTGAGTCTAGTCAAGGAGCTTTCCAGGTTTGTATCAAAATTGTAACATTCTATAACTATCTATTGTTTGCTTAATACCAATATTTGACAGTGAGTATGGCTTGTCTTGACAGTATTTTGGACTGAAGGAAGAACAAGTACCTTTAATTATCATACAACATAATGACGGGAAGAAATTTTTTAAACCCAATTTGGAAGCCGATCATATTCCAACTTGGTTGAAGGCATACAAGGTTGTTTTTTTTTTTCTCTTGGTGGTTTATTACGTAGGCCTAATTCAATCTGGTTTATTACTTTTAGTGGTTAGGATATATCAGTTTGCTGAAGTCTTTAGTTTTAAATTATGGGTGACTGCTATTTGTCTTGGAAGTTATAACTCTTAACGTTTTTTTTCTGAATATTTCAGGAGGGTAATGTTGCCCCCTATGTGAAATCTGAACCTATTCCTGAAACTAACAATGAACCAGTTAAAGTGGTAGTCGGGGAGAGTCTCCAGGACATCGTTTTCAAGTCTGGGAAGAATGGTATACTTATTACTTTTTTTTATTTATTTTGGTTTTATTCCATGGATTATCAGAGATTTTGGCACACACTGTACTCTTTAAAAATATCACGTTTCCAACGTTCCTTTTTTTTGACGGAGCATTACAGTCCAATTTAGATAATGAATACATCTTTAGTTTATGTAATATCAACCTTTACGGGAAGCTGATAGATATGATTTTATATTTTTACCACATTTAATTTGCTGCATCTGTTTGTATAGTCATTTGTTGCATAATCATTTGTTTTGTTGCAAACTTGATTTTTTTAATCAGAAGGTGTGTTAAACATTAGACGTATTTCTCTTCATTTATGAAATTAAGAACAATAACAAAATTGATAATTTTTTTTTAGATCTAAAGATTTTAGCAAAATAGTACGTGGCATCATACTGGCCAATATTCTCCCTTGCTTTTATTAAGTTGTAATCATACTGTTTTCAAGGAATTGAAGCTCTCTTGACTGTTGGTAGTAGCTAGTTGATTGTGAACAAAATTGCTGCATATTATATTTATGTTTCGTGTACAAAATTAAGCTTCCAGATGCTAATATGACGAAGTCTTCATCTTCTTCAGAAAACTATTTATCTTTGATTATATGTGGTAGTAATTATGCCCATAGTAGAACCTTTCATACATCTGCATCGTTTTTGTTAATTAGTGGTAAACCTTTATCAGTCCATTATAAGTGCTAACACAAACACCTTGCAGTTCTGCTGGAGTTTTACGCTCCCTGGTGCGGTCATTGCAAACAGTTGGCTCCTATATTGGAGGAAGTTGCTATCTCATATCAAAGTGATGCTAATGTTATCATTGCCAAACTGGTAAGAAATGTATTCAATTTTCAGCTTTGATTATTTCTGATAGTATTATCCATTTCAATCGATGCTGGAGCATAATTTCGCAGAGCTTTGAGAAATATATTTTAATTACCGTTTGTCACTTTCCAGGATGCAACTGCCAACGATATCCCAAGTGATACCTTTGAGGTCCAAGGTTATCCAACCCTGTACTTCAGGTCAGCAAGTGGAACTCTATCACAATACGACGGTGGTAGGACCAAGGACGACATCATAGAATTCATTGAAAAGAACCGGGACAAACCTGCCCAGCAAGAACAAGGAACAGCTAAACCTGCTCATCAAGAACAAGTAAAAGATGAGAAAGAAACAGGAAAAGATGAGCTTTGAAAGGTAAGTTTGTGTTGATCATTAGTTGTCCATTTTCATTGCAAATGCCTATAGAAACTCTGGGAGACTTTCATTTGCATATTTTTTATTTAGTCTCTTTTTTTTTTGCAGGAAAGGAGTTGTACCTCTCGGGATATAAGCACATAGTTACATGTGGGGTGTTAACCCCTTTGTATCTCTTTATCAGAAGTTAGTGAATTTTAGGTGCAAACTATCTTTCTCGGTTTCCTTCTCCCATGTATGCTTAGAGAAATAAAACGGATTTTCCTTTGGCGGATTAGAGTTTTAGTTTTTGAAAAGTTGTAGCTGGATGAGTTAATTTAATCAATGCTTTTAGCACAATATTGCCGGTATTTTAGTCTCGTCATTGGTTTATAATTTATTTAAAATTTACAATTCGGTTTAATTTTTTTAATCGAAATCCAATTCATTGAGACAAGTTTTTTTGTTTTTGCGTTAATTTTTTTTCGTAACTTTGTTCCTAAAGTGTACGTTGTCTAGAGTAATTTTAATTGAATCAACTTTGATATTATTATACTATTTTTCAAAAATAACGACGTTAGGAGTTTCTTTTTGTTTATTTAATTTATATTTTCAATCTTTATTAATTTAAATTTTAAGATTTTTAAGGGAAATAATAAGTGATTAATAACGTAATATTTAGACCAATAATATATCTTCGTTATACTCTTGATAATTAATAAAATGGTTTGGATTAAGTGATTTTTACACACCTCTTGCATAACAAGTACACCCTCTTTTTAATATTTTTTTATTACTAAAATCCTCTTATATAAAATTAATATAAAGACTAGTTTTTTTTGTTAGTATCGTGGGTATTCTTAAAATCTTATTTCTGTAACCTAGTTACTTTCTTGTATTCATTAAAACTTTATTTTTATCATCTAAATAGAAATAATTGTTTTTTTAATACTTTTCTCATTGAATACAATGCCTTCTTCCAAACTTAATCCTCAATAACCTGCATTCTCCACAAAGTAATATACTTTGCCATTTACTTAAAAGCTTTCGCATGTCCTCCCGAACAAAAATGGCCTGGTAAATTTGGCAAGCAAGATAAAAGTGATAAGTGGAACTTTGTGGAGGAAAAATTTCGGATTGAAAGCATAATAAGAGAAAGCAATTGCTTCCTCCATCCCAATTTTTTGAACCTACACCCCATTGCCAAATTAACAAAAATGCACTTTAGGATTAATAATAAACATCTAGTTTTTTTTTTTCTCCTCCTTCACCATACGTTTGTGCACGGTTTCGGCTGCTGTTCTCTCCGCACATCGGTTTCCTTGTTACTGTTTTCCTCGCACGTTGGTTCCCTTGTTGCATATATTGGAGTTGGTGTCAGGTAGGTTTAATTGCATTGCTTTTCGGCTATTTTCCGGTGGCCCCTGTTGCACATATCTGACCTAGATCATTGTTGAACAGTGTAAGGTTCGGGTTATTTGTTCGTTTTTACAGAAAGGGGAATCCACAAGATATCTGAAATTTGGTTTTGGAATAGGGAGATGGGTGGAGGCTGATTTCAATTCCGGATTTAAGATTCATGAATATGTTTCCAGAATATGTATTTCAGAATGCACATTCTATAATATCTTTCCCGATTACGTCTGGGCATGACTTTGAAATGAAAAAGTCTTGCACCTAAGTTTTCCAAATTAGAATAAATTTTTTATTTTTTTAATTAACTAACAGTTTAAAGTAACAAAATAAAATAAATAAATAGAGTAGATAATATAAAGTAAATACCCATACTAGAAGGCTAGTGTACATAGACAAAAGAAACAGTTTAATTTATATAAATAAAGTAGATGGTGTAATATATACGAACAGATTATGATATTTAGGGACTAAACTGTAAATTTTTAATTTTAATATTCATATAAAACTTCTTACAACTGATTGAACTTGATTCGGGTAGTGCCTACTCGCTAGCTGTTTTTTTTTTTTTTTTAAATTGTCTTATTACCTGTTAGGTATCCATGAAAAAATACATCCAGGCTTTTCTGTACCCCCATGTATCAATGAATACCCAAATACTTTTTTTTTTATTTTATATAAAAGTATTTCTAAACTAGTCTTTAAAATATAAACACAGATAAAAAAATTAAAGTACGTTTCAAATCAAATTGCACACTAAAATATTAATGCAAATAAATTTGAGTTTTCTAAAACTCAATTTTAAATGAGTTGCATCAAAGTATAAGATTTAAAAAATTATTTTTTTAAAATTAATTTCAATTTCTAGGTCTAAATAAAAAATATATAAATATAGAAAATCAAATTCTAAATCTTTCTTTCATGATTAATATTTATCTCATTAATAACTTTATTTTTATCATTTAATTTTTTGAAAATTTACTTAAATAAACAAGTAACATGTATCCGCCATTAGTACCTGATGATATCATACCTATGCTGAGTAATTAAACTAATTGTACTCATTACTCATACGTATTTATTTATTAAGGACATTCATTTAGCATCTATTATGAATTTTACCTATGGATATATGCAAGTATGAATTTTTGTGTTATATGCTTTTAATTCTTGGATTCAAGTTTTGCTAGAAAATATCATAAATGTATCATCTATATATAATAATAAGATGATAAAATCATTTTTATCAAACTTATTATAATAGGTACAACAATCTGAACTCATTTCATTGCAACCAAAGCTAATAATGAAGAAATCAAATCTCTTATATCAACACATGAGCATTTGCTTTAAACCTTATATCAACATGTGAACATTTGCTTTAAATCAGATAAAGATTATGTTATTTTGTAAACCGAGTTTTTGTTCCTTAAAGTCATCTGTTTAGAATGTGTGTATTCTCCTTTCATATTCTTTAAATAATTGTTGAAATGTAAATCAAATGCAACTCACTTTGGTAGAACAACTATAATATTGTTCAATTTAAAAACTAACAAAAATATCTCATTAAAGTCAATATGTTCTTTCTAGCACAATATAGTTCCACTTGATCATTGTCATCCCACTTGATCTTATAGACTTATTTAAATCAATGACTTTTTGACCTTTTGGAAGTTCAATAAGTTTTCATGTCTTTTGCTTTAGTATAAAGAGCATCAATTTCTTCTTACATTATTATTATGATCAACATAGAAGTATTTGAACTACTTAAAACTTCTTGAAAATTTCTTCATTAAGAATGCAATATACATTATGGCTTGTCATAATATAATGAGTGACAAAATGATTTAAATTTATCTCATGTTGATTTTCATAGTCTTTCATTACTAACATCATTTGATTTTTGTTCTTTTGAAGGCTTATTATATATCTGTACTATAACAGTGATGTTTGTAAAATTAACATTTTTATGCTTAGTTTGCAATTTATTTTTTGTAGGACTACATCCTTACTAACAAGAACCTTGTGGGTAGTGAGATCCCATCGATGATACCCCTCATATTGTTAACATATCTTAAGAATATACACTTTCTGGATTCTTTGGATCCAAATTTAATTTTTCTTAGAAATTGTACATCATGTATACAGGATAACAAAATAACAAAATACATGTAAAGAAGAATAGTTAGTTGGTTTGCCTTTTCATATCTCCATCGATGTCATGTATTCAAACCAATCATTATTGACATGAATGATTTATCTTATAATAAGTAATTTTAATTGTTTCTTCCTAGAAATACTTTGTTACTCCTATTACTCTTACCATAACTATTGTTTCTATCCAAAAGAGAGTTATGTTCATTTGCTTTGCCACACCAATCTGGTAAGGTGTATTTGGAACAAAAAATTATCTCATAATACTATTTTGCTTGCAAAATGAAAAAAAAAATTATCATTTACATGTTCTCTTTCACTATATGTCCTATAACACACTTAACTTTTTATTCAGTTTTAAGTTATACTTGTGATTTATATTCCTTAAACACTTGAAACACATATGATTTCTTCTTGATGAGATACACATATAACCTCATAGAGTAATCAAGAATGAATGATACAAAATATGTTACTCATTTGAGAAATAATATTGACGATTCCCACGCAGAATGAACTAAGTTAATATGTGTTTGCTTCTAATAGTCACCGTAGCAAACTTCATTTTATTTTGCTTACTTATCATATAGTGATCAAAGAAAAGTAAAATAATTTGAGTTTGGGTAAGAGATTATATTGAAATCTCTAGTTAAAAGTTATGCAAATAAGACATTTAGATTATTGTTGATGTTGTTTGTCATTGATGTAGACTTACTAATTTGAAAATGTAAAATTTTTTTTTAAGAATATTTTTATATGAAGCTACTTAATCTTTACAATTTTGTAGGGTATCTTAAATCTCCTTTACAATATTCTTTTATTTGACACTGGGATAAAATCACATTTGTCATTACTGTTTTTATTAGTTTTAGTTTCTTTCCTTTTTTTGATTTGTGTTGTTCACATATTTTTCTTCAATTGTGTACGTCTACACAATTTTATTTTCTCAAAATTGATTTCATTTTCAATTTCGAAAACATGAAATTATTTCTCAAAATTATTTTCTCATATTTTGTTGTCATGATTTTATATTGACTTTTCCAACTTGTTCATTATGGATAATATTGTCTAATGAAACAATAATACTAGATTGTGAACTAATACATAAGTCAAACTCTTAAAAAGAATAAGTGGATCGACACATTTAAATAATAATTTTTAAAATTTTTCTATAAATATGTACTTTAACGTTATCACACTTTATATCCAATAAAAAAATAATTATTTCTTATGTGAAAGATCATTTAAACTATATTCATAAAATATATTAAGATTTCTTTTAGAACACTATTCTAATATTAATAGTAACTAATGCTATTAACAACCAAACTCCAATATCATAGGTATGGAAGTAACATAACTCAACTAAAATAAAAGTAAAAAGGAAATTGACAATTGACAATAACATAATTCTACTAAAAAAAATTATACTACCTCTTTTTTATAAATCCAAAGGAGAAAATAGCAATATCCTATTCTTGAAACCAGAAAAAAATATAATTACCAAAAGAACCTTCAAATATAAATTATTTTTCCTTTCTTATTTTCTCTCATGCACTAAATTAGGAAAAAAAAGTAATTATAATATATATTACTAAAAAAATGTTGTATTTCTTTTATAACAAGAAAAATAAGTATAGTCATGGAACTAAAAGTTATTAGGTCTTTAAATTATTAAAAATAACTAAAAGTTATTTGAAATTTCATTAATTGTTAATGTAATATGTGTATTTAATAGTATGTTAAGTTAAATTGATAAACTGCATTTTTATCAGAAAATTATAAAAAGATTAGATCTCAATTCATCCTCTTAGAAGTTGGTTTTACAGTGACGACTTAAGTTGATTTGGAATTTGTATATTCAGACGTTGCTACCCTGTTGAATAACAAAAAAAAAATGATATTATATATTTTTTATCCACGAAAATATTCCACCAGTATTTCAAATCTAGTTCAAAAAAGTAACACTACATTACATGTAGACAAACCTTAGAAAATAAAGTATTAAAAAGTGTCCTATGGTAAAAGCCTATGATGTGTTTTAGCGTACAACAGCATTAGCAAAAAGTAGATGATACATGCAATGCAACTCAGAAAAAGAAAAACAGTGGAAAGCACGTTGTACGTGATTGTGCTGCTTCATCACTGTGACTCAGTACAAACCATACCCCACACACCATTTGTCAGTGTAAACGCTGATTTTACTCTTTGCCATCAAACTAGTTCAGTTTGCGTCCGTTGAAAGCAAGACCCTTTAACTTGTAATCAAGAGTTTAGTTTATGCAGTAGACACAAGGATTTTCAAATACCCCACTAAGCCACTCACTTGTGTTTCATATCCTTCATCTTATAAAATAATTTTGCAAAATAGAATTAAATCACTTACTGGAAAATGATGATTAATTGTGAATAACGATATTAATACTCACTGGGAATTCATTAAGCTCTTAGAATTGAGGAGACAGCCATAATCAGGATCATAGTCATAAACTATATAATTAACAAGTATGCACCAAACACTCTCTATAGTGTTGTTGTTTTCTTACACCACAGCCAACTCCTTCATTTTGGGTCTTGATCTCTCCTGATGAGACTCCGCAGATATGGCCTTCCTTTTGCTAATACTGTTATTGTTATTGTTATTGTTACTGATATGGTTACTGTTGTTGCTGATGTTAATGATCACATTTTCATTCTCGGAATCTATGCAACTCTTAGCAGATTCTTTTTCGCAAGAGTTTTCAAGGGACTTCAGAAAGTATGACTGAAGCTTATCCAAATCCGATAACTGAAGAGGCTTCAGCAGAAACTCTTCTGCCCCTCCTTCCAAGCACCTATCAACAATTTCAAAATTTTCTCAATTACACCATTTTTTGAAAACTATTATGTCATTAGCATCAGTGACAAAATAAATCTGTCACTGACTTTTTTCTTAATGCATTAATTTGTCACAAAGTGACGATGCATTTCAATTATGAAATTGAAAAAAGAAAAAAAAAGTTAACTCCAATTCTAAAAATGAAGCAAGAAAAACTCACATGCTGATTCTGGAAGGTACATTTTCTGATGACATAATCACGACGGGAACATCTTTCCAAGAAGATCCCTGCAGCGGTAAGCAATGTCAAAACAAGAAAGAAAGGAAAACAAAAAGAATGACCAAATTAAAGAAAAGGAAAAAAAAAAAAAAAGTGAAAGCAAACTTAGATCCTGAGATCTGTAACTTTTCCTTTTTCTTTTATCTTTCTTTTTACTGAAAACTACATTATCACTCACCCGTTTAAAAAAAATTATGTATGTATGTAATGGTGAATAAGAACAACATCAAGTTGAAGTAAAGATGAATTAAGAGGTGAGTTAGTCTGCAAATAAATGATGGGACTATAAACTATTGTAAGTATTGATTGAAGGAGAAGGGAATGTTTGGAATCTTTTAGGGAGTGTGAGTACATGCTATTGAAGCTAAAAAAGACAGAGGGAATTTCGGGAAGGTGTCGGGGAATAAGAGTTGTGTGTTGACCTTGACTCGTTTGAGTAAATCATAGCCACTCATCCCAGGCATGCAATAGTCTGTCATGATCAAATTCACTTTGATTCCCTGAAATTCAAAAGATGCAACAGAAAGTACATGTTACTGTTTGCTATTAATTTGGAATATCTCACCCCACTGTAACTAGATCGATACGTATTTCTGTCACCAAAAATTAAAGGAGGGAAATGACCACGATGAGCTAGCTACGTACCAAAAACCAAATTCAATGGTCTATACCCAAACCTTTTTCCACCCCCTTTTTCTTTTCCAAAGGAAAATAAAAGAAAAAATGTAGATAACAGTAATTCTAGTACATACAGGAGATGAAAAACTCTCCACTTTTTCTGCGAAACTTTAATTCATTCATTAAATTGAACTAGTTTCCATGGCATGCTTAAGATTACATTGCCGTTGGATCTTCAAGAAAACTAGCACAAACAATTATGCATAGCAAAGATAATAGTGTGCTATCTTATGCATTTGGATACATAATATGCATGCGCGATCTCAATGAATTGAAGTGGTGGTGAAAGAGAATCAGAAAGTCACTTTATGACTCTTGAGATTAGACATTATGATTCCACAAGAACTTGATCAATGTTATTTACATAAACAGCAATTTCAGAAACTTCTCCTGATTAATTACTCAATGTTATTTACATCAAGCAAGAAGTTACTTTCTATGTGGGGTAAGAAAAAAATCCGCAGAATGAAACTACAACTCAAATCAATAATAGACTGGCTCAAATGTAGTACACAACAAGCACACTTCTCTTAAAACCATTGAATATAGAAAAAAAAAAAAAAAAAAAAAAATTATTTGTTACCTCTTGAGGAAAAAAAAAAAAAAAAAAAAAAAAAAAAAAGTATAAAAAGGGGAAAAAAGTAGTCTCAGA
>Ga0099825_1008493_pt1 | contig 12126 bp, 6 predicted proteins | sample SiratroredBW_FD_76838 | JGI IMG/M metagenome (GOLD analysis project Ga0099825, IMG submission 76838) | Root nodule microbial communities of legume samples collected from California, USA - Siratro red BW | ecosystem: Host-associated > Plants > Roots > Nodule | place: USA: California | collected...
AAAAAAAAAAAAGAGTTCAAGTAAGTACTTTTAAGAAGGAAAAAAAATGTAAATAAATTTTAAAAACTAATCAATTCAAATAATTTAAATTTTTTCTACATATAAACCATTCAAATTAAAACAAGTAACTTTTCTTCATATTATTCCATTCAAATTAATTTCACATTTATTTTAATTATTTAAATGACAATTAATTAATTTTAATGACTACATTTTCATCAAAATTTCCAAAAGAGTTTTATCAATATGCATTAATTATAATTTAATTTTATATATACAACCCAATACAACAACAAAAAATAGGAGAGAAAAGGTGGAAGAATTTATTATTCTAAACTCTTCAGTAGCGTAACCATTTCAATTAATCAATTAATTACTTAATTAAAATCGTACATTTATTTCACAATTTCATTCCTTTAACTAAATTGTGTTATCTTCTCAGGATTTCATATATCTTCAATTGAATCGTGCAATAATAGAACAATTTATTGACAATGACATTGTGCAATCTCTACACAATTTACCCATATCGGAAAATAAAATAAAAAAATACACCATTTTGGGAATTTCAAAAAAAAAATACAGTAGTTTAAAAAATTTGCCTCAATATTTAAAAGACTTGAATAAAGACATGGAATATAGTGTCATATTTGAAGAGAGAGAATACTTTTATTATTAATGGCACAATTTATTCCTTATATTTGATAAAAGTAGTCCTTCTTTTTAACTTATATTTTGTACTCAATAAATTAAGTTTATATGCAAGATGAACATATTATTTCTCATTCATCTTTCTTCTATTTATGTGAGCTGAAGTGAGAGCACAAAAAATGCTATACTCATTTTGGAATGATAAGGAATTGGAACGAAATATAAAGTTATCATAGTGTGAAATGTAAAAATACTCATGTTTAGCTTCATTTATATATATATATATATATACTCAATCAATAAAGGTAATTGAATAAATAATCAAAATAATATTTGTTATCGCAAGAGACCGGTTGGCTCCAGCAACAACAATGTCTTCTAGAGTTTCTTCTTGATCACTTCTTGATCGCTCTTGAGGTTGCTCCTTTCTAGAGTGTGCAGGGATATAAATCAGAGTTTAGAAGTACCTTGTTTAAGGTGACTGAGCCTGTATTTATAGGCGCAGTAGTGGGCTTAATGAGTTTGGGCCCATTCTGTTGTATTTTGTTATTCTGTTATGATTCTATAAAAGAATTAGTTCTGAGATATCCAGTTGTTATTATAATCTGATTGTGCCTTGGTCAACCGTATAGTACAATATCTATTTTTTTATTCTTTCAAATCAATTATAATTTTCTTATAAAATTTCAATTACTCATCTCCTCTTTCTACTCTTTATTATAAAGAATCTTATTTAGATTTTGTTTCTCCTCTAATATTTCATTTTTTCACTTGCTCTCTTTCATGCAAACAAAGACTTAATGAGTAGTTTGTCCACGCCCATACAGGTGTTACTGTAAGTTCTCCAAATGCAAAGCCATGAATATTTTTATATACAATTTAGAATATATTTTAAGAAAATAATAAATAATTTTCAAAAATTACAACATAAACTAGCTTTTATATAAATTAATTTATAAATATTTTCTCATTTAAAATTTTTATATTCAAATTTTTAATTAATGTATAAATTAGTTTTAATTTACATAAAAATTATTCAAACTAAGTAATTAGTGATTTTGTGGCTCTACATCCATCTTTTAAATTTGTACCTCATGGGGATTGTGAAATGGTAAACTACCCATGCTTCAATTTATAAACCAACCCTACCTTTCATTTCTCTCCTACTTTTCTTCTTCTTTGGCTGGAATGTTGTTGGTGCTTGTGTGTGAAGCCTCGCTGGACCATCATTGTCCTCCTAAGAACCATCACCAATTTAGTCGCATTCCCACTCCTGTTGAATATGTTCATTTTTTTCATCTCTTTTCTCCTCACTATTGCTTTACTCTAGAATGGTCCGTGTCTGATGTACAGTCAAGAACATATTTTATGATTTTTGTACGTTCCGGTTGTAATATGGAATGTATTATTACATTAATGGATTGTGTATTTTTTAAAAAGTTTTACTGCTAATAGAATCATTTGACTTTAGTTATAAGATCGTCGATAAAAGTTTAGCGTTTTATTTCAGCTTTTTTTAAAAGGTGACACTGTAATACTAATACTTTCCATCTCATTATTATTTTGGATAATGTGTTTACATGATATGTCATTCGTGGGGTAATTTTGTTAATGTGTGATGTTGTGTTTCGTATTAGTGTTATTATTGAGTTTCTTAAAATGGAGTTCGGTGAATTACAATAAAGTTAAAAGAGTGTTGTGGTGTTAATGTAAGAATGAGTTGGATATGCGATGTGTACGAGAAGTATATCCACTAGTAAAAAAACACATATTACAATAGGATAAAAGTCAGTTGAAACGTAATCGATTTAAACTAAAACACGACAACGTTTTGAAATTATGCAAAGAGATATTACACCGGTTACTTAAGAACATATGGAACATACCTTATTCTACACCAGTTGACACTTCTAATCGATGTAAGAAAGACTGAAAAAATAAAAATTCAAAATTTGGTTTAGCGTTGAACCTATTATATCGATTGCGAGTCTCAATCGATGTAATAGGTGTTAGATACTACATCGGTTGTTACCTACAACTGATATAGAAAGTGTCTATTACAACCAATATAATATGCTCCAGTGTATGAAAAAATTCAATTCTTGAGTGAGCGCGTTGCAGATTTATTAACCTAATATTTCACTGTTTTCATTATTTGTGTTTTTCTCGCGGTGCCGCTGAGTTTCTTTGCATTCTCTATGTTTTCTAAGTTGTCTGCGTTCTCTGTGTTCTTTGCGTTCTATGTGTTTTCACTCTCACTCATACTCATTTGGTTGGTTCCTCCGTTGTCTTCATATACTTTCCTTAGCATTTTCGACATATTTGATTTGTTAACTCTTTTACTTTGCAGGTTTTTGAGAATGCTATAAACTTGATGCGTGAGCCTTTCTTCGTCATGAATACTTGGTTTGATGCCCCTTGTCACTTCTATTTGCAAGAGGTTAGCAATTTTGTAAAATTCATTACTATCATAAATTTTTTGTTAAAAAAATTTAGGACGAAAAAACTTCAAACATCCATAACTTTTGATAGAGAGTTCGGATTGAGACGCTTCAAAAGTGAAAATTGCTCGAAATGGGGTAACAAATTTGCTTATAAAAATTCCAAAATTTCACCATTTTCTATTTTTTTTATTTTTTTAAAAGTATTTTTTACATCTTTTTTTTTCTATTTCACCTATCTATACTTATCAAAAATTCTAAAAGTTTCTATGGTGTTTCATTGTATGGATTAGAGATTTTATCAAAAAATTCTAGAAAATTCTAGAATTTAAAAAAAAATAAAGATATTACATCGGTTGGAAGCCACAACCGATGTAATAGGATATATACTACATCGATTGTGGTTCTCAACCGATGTAATAAGGTAGATACTATATTGGTTGAGAGCCACAATCGATATAGTATATCTCCTTCTGAGCACTCTTAGAATTAGTATTTTACGTCGATGATTATTTATTTTCAACCGATGTAGTATATGCACATACTACATCGGTTATAAAACCGTTGTAGAAAGTCCAAGACTTTCTACATCTATATCGATTCTGAAACCGATGTAGAATGTCCTTCAGAATCGATGTAGAATAGGTTTTTTCTACTAGTGATTGTCCACTAAAGATGGAAGTACATAATTTAAGCTTGTTTGTTGCAACAAGAGGGTACACAATATTCGTTGATAAAAGTACGACATCTGTTAGTTATAGTACCTGTCTCTTTTAGTAATATGAGGATGTACGGTGGATACACATGGGGATTTGCTACACTCATCCACATGTATGACTAGCTAGGGTATGTTTGCTTTGCTCAGACAAAGCAGTTGGAAAAGTTATGTCACACTTTTATGGTAAATAATATACATAAATTGAACAAATTAGATTTATTTTCGGTTGCATATATGAATAATGTTTTGTTCATGATAGAACATGCATCAATATATGAGCAGTTTCCTAAAAGGGATATGAATCCCACATATCAAGAGGTGTTCACTCGAGCATCATGTTATGTGCTAGACGCCATATATGAACAATTGGCATTATGCGCGTCTACATAAATGGTGTTGCCCATACTCGAGTGATTTGGACTCTTATAATGACTATCGTCCTAGTAGACCGCTCAAGGCTATATCTATGTTTTCGGAATATATCTGGTTAGGTACATGCTCATGTTGTCATTTGTTAGAGTATATCTTGCAACAATTTGAGTACGAGCATCATGTTATGTGACCAGACGCCATATATACACAATTGGCATTGTGCGCGTCTACATATATGGTGGTGCTCATGCTCGGGGGATTTGGACTCCTTATAATGACGATCGTCCTAGTAAACCGCTCAAGGTTGTATCCATGTTCTTAGAATATATCTGGTTAGGTACATACTCACATTGTCATTTGTTAGAGTATGTCTTGCAACAATTTGGATATGAGCAAATGCTTTTTTGACCTCCCTTGCCATTTGAAGAAGGTGCAGTTGTTGTTATTGTTGATCGATAGTTGTATTTTGTTGAATAGCTGGTTACTGGTATGACACTAGTTTCATATCCACATAGTAACGATGATAACAAGACATGACTAGCTTCACAACAGAAATATACTTATCTAGACTAGTTTTATATCTACATAGTAACGATGATAACAAGACATGACTAGCCTCACAACAGAAATATACTTATCTGGTGAATTGCAGTTTATTAATAAAAAAAGTTATAAATTTTTTATATATCATGTGACTTAGTAAAAATATTTTGCCTTTTATCATCGTACGTATTTATACAAGAGTGTCTGATTGGTTGTTTACAGTAGGCCTAGCTTTGATGTTATTATAATTTAATTAATTTTAAGTTTCGATTTTACATAAACTTGTGATGTTTTAAGATGTGAAATAATTGAAGTTACGCACCTTTGTTTTAGTTATCCTTAAATTGACTAAGTTTATGTGAATATTAAATATATTTAAACAAAAACTTAACTGAATTTAAAAGCACACATACATTAGGCCAGTTGAGAAATGGAACAATTAAAACAAATTGCTATATTTTTACTAGCTTAGAAAAGGATAAAATTAATTTTGATGTGACCGGAGGTATTCTTGAATGTGAATTTTATTTTACAGTTTCTTGCAGTACTTTGTTTTGAAAATCATAATTCTCTTTAATGATTATGTTTAGACATTTTTTTTTCTAAAATGAATTTAAAGAAGGTAAAAAGAAAAGATAAAGTAAGTTTTTCTATAAATTAGAACTAATTTATCTACAAATTAAAAAGAGTCAACTTAATGTATGAACTAATTTTAACCTAATTTTAATTTATGAAATATTATTCATTTTTCTTTCTTATTTTTTTTCCTAAATACGCCCTTATTTTACTTGAAAAGCAACTGTTCAGTTTTCTGCAATATACTAGTTACGTTGGATGTATAATATATAATAGAAAAAATAAATAAAAATGTAAATTAATTTAATTTACTTCGTAAATATATCAATGGAATGAACCATTATTTTAAAAAAAAAAATCATTGACTACCCTTAATAAGCTATCATAATCAAAACAATAATAGAAGATTGATCTAATAAATTAATTTTTTATTTTTTAAAGTTATGGTTTGAATTTTGTAATGTGAGAAACACATCAACTTCTAATGATACAGTACTTGTCAAATTTTATTATAATAAATTCAGATATCATAATAAATAATAAATAAGTAAATTTTAAATTTAACTCAATTTCATAAAATTAATTTATATAATAAAATTTATATTCATTTATATACTATTATTCATTTTATTTATAATTGATAACAACCTCTACTTCATTATATTCTTTAATGATATATATACCTATAACTCTCAAGCAAAGACCAATATATAAACATTGTATATGGGATATTAGCTCGTATACATAATAAAATAAAACATCTCTTTCATTACAAACTATTTACACTCCGGACTTATAAATAATTAAACCCTATAACAATTTTCTCAAAAAGAACACAAGAAAAGAAAACAGTTACTTATATCTACATTTATTATTTGCTCATGCGTCAATTTGTCAAGATAAACGGTCACATGATCCACAATAACAGACTCAATTTTACCCCCATTATCTAATGAAACATGATCCAAAGAACAAATCACTAAATAAAATGTGAACAATAATACCAAGACCAACAAATATAATTGATACGTTTAGCAACTTTATCTTCATAGAGCTGTCTTCACCTCGTTGTCTCCACAAGGTACATCTAACAACAAATCATAAAATTTCTTATGTTGTTTTCTTAAACTTGTTTTCTCTAAAAGTGTTAACACAATACATTCTTAGAAACCTTGACCCATTTATAATGTTTTGTCTAATATATTGTAAGCTACATAACATGAGAAAAATGACAGTAAATTATTAACTGTTTGCAAACTGGGGTATACCAAATTCTCTAGTACTTGTACAATCTCCCTCCTTCTTAGATTGTCTCTGATTCTGTTTCATAACTCTCAAAATAAAAAGTTTTAGGTATCTTGGTTTACATGGACTTAAGCACATAGTGTTCTTGAGATGTCCTAAATTTGTTTCTTTGACTTTACAAAATACATGCATTACCTTCTTGTCCTCATTCTCTAGCCTCTTGAAGGATTTTTTGTTTCACCTAACTAAGCAAAACTTGTAATGATTATTTTTCTCCCTCAAACAAATCCTTTTTCACAAGAGACTCAACATGTCCAAGTATTTTCTTTTCCAATATCATACTACTCACAGTCTCTAATTGCTGATTTGAATTTAAGAATAATATGCTATATACTGTATCCATTTTGTTATACCCTAATCATTGAATTGATCAAACTTAGTCTTTTCTACATTTACTACAAAATCTCCCAATCTAATCTTGATGTTGCAAGTTAAAGAGGCTTGATGAAACTAAATTTGGAGCAGGGAAACAGAAAACACTAAGTCTGCAAGATGAAGAGGCTTGGTGGAAGTGTCTGAAGTCCTGTTCAATCAAATTAATATAAAAAGTTCATATTATATAAATTAATTGGATAATCTTAAGTGAGATTTAATCAATCCTCTCTGGTGTTGATAGCTTCATATGACTATTTGCACAGATAATATACTTTCTTTTATCAAACATATATTATCAAATTTTTTTCTTTTATGTGGTGTTTGGTATTGAAGATGTGAAAAAGAGTAATTAATGCATAATGTTTGGAGAAAACAGAAGAAAAAATAAATTATTTTAAAAAATAATAAAATTTATGATATATTTGTTTCTTATACTATACAAATTATTTGTTACACTAAATGATTTTTTAATATATCAACAATGTCTTTCTAATTTTTATTTTTAAATTTATGTATTAAATATTTTTTTTTCACGTGTTTACGATATCTCTCGTATGTATCACATCAATAATAAAAATAATGTTGATATTTACTTTTTGTACTATAAATGTAGGCAATTGTTTCTTGTATAATATAATTTTTTGTTTTTTCAATCAATTGCATGTTAATGATTATTTTATTTTTTATTAGATTGTTAAAATGATATAATTTGTCATTAAGATATTTACCATTTGAGATGGAACAATAATATGATTCATTTTAAAAATTTAGTTAAACATATTTTTTAAAATATTTAATTTTCTGATAATGAATTAAATTTTTGTTAAAAAAATATATTTGTTAATATTTATAAGATTTTTTTTATTTTTTAAAAAAATTGGTTAATATTTATCAAGCTAATTTGTTACTATTTATAAAAAAAAAATTGTTAATATAAAAGAGAGATATAGACGTTAACTTCTTTTCTCTTAATTTGATTGCACTCATCTAAGACTCAAGTAAACGTATCATAGAAAAAAAATATTTATTAAATGAATTTTAAAATAAAAATAATAAAAATATTGTTGGCATATTAATAATTTATTAAGTATTGGTATATCAATTGCCTAATTTTTAACATATTTTATTATTTTTTATTTTTGTATGAAACATTTTTAATTTTCGTATTATTTTTTATTTATCTCTATTCTATCATTTATTTATTTATTTCTATTTCATATATATCAAAATATTTCATTCTAATTAATTTATAAAAAATATTCTTTTTGGCTAATTACATTTTCATCCTTCTTATTTATAATAAGCAACTTTTTTAAAGTATGAAAATAAGAATATACTGGATATCTAAATCATCGTATATAAAACTTTAAATCATCGTAAACTTTAAATTCAAAGCAATTTTATAAAACTAATTTTACTATTTTGTAAAATGAAATTTCTATCTACTTATATATAATAATTTAATTATATACCCAATTTATATAAAATTTAACACACTTGTCAATGTTATAATATTGTACATATTAATATTTATAGATAGTATAATAAATGATAAAATAGGTTTAACATCTGATAGAATAAACTTTGATACTAATCTAAATTATTTTAAAAAATAAAGAATTATTTGACTAATAATAATCTTACAAATTATATTCTCAAAATAAGAAATAAAAAATCATGAGTATTTAATAAGTATTATCTTAAACACATAATTGGTCTCTCAATTTAAATATCGCACTTTGTCTGATATCACTTATTTTAAAGAGAGACTTCTCCATATGTAATTCACTTTCAATGTCACTGCTAAAAAGTAAACAACTATTCTTTATCTCAAAAAGATTTATCTCTTCTGAAAAGCCTATATTAAAAAATATTTTAAAATTTTTAAGAAAATCCATTTAATGGAATATGTTAGCACAAGTGAAATAGTTTAAAGTTCATTCAAAAATGATCTGACTCAAATAAAAAATTTCAACAAAAGGATTTTTTTAAAATTAAGTTTTATTTATTATTTTATTTATTTTTCATTTCTATTTAATTCAATTTAATCTCTCTTGTGCCTAAATTGTGACATTTTTTTGGCTCTGGAAAAAAAAAATGCAAGCATACAGTTAATTCTTACTTTCAAAAAGATTTAGTGAAAAATTGTTTCTTTAAGAACACAAAATTTAATATTATTTAAAATGTTAGATATTCTATATTTTTTTCTAAAAAAAAATTTCAAGGCCCAAATTTTGTATTTTAATCTGTTAACATACGTGTGCATATAAATAAGAGGTGTGCATCTGTGAGTTGTGGCAGTGAAATTCAATCATAGAGGAAGTTTCCGGCGAATCATCTGAAAATGAACGACGCAGATGTCTCTAGGCAAATCCAGCAGATGGTGCGGTTTATCCGCCAGGAAGCAGAGGAAAAAGCGAACGAGATCTCTGTCTCCGCGGAAGAGGTATCTCTTCATTTCGCCGTGTTTTCTCCTCTTTCGCTCTCCATTCGTGCTCAGATCGAATCGTACTTTTTCTTCTGCAGGAATTCAATATCGAGAAGCTGCAGTTAGTTGAAGCCGAAAAGAAGAAGATCAGGCAAGAGTACGAACGCAAAGAGCGCCAAGTCGAAATTCGCAAGAAGATGTAACTTCCTATGTACCTTTCTATACTCTGTTTTATGTGGTTTTTGTCTGTGAGTTTGAAATTCGTTAGGATTTGTCCTCCATTGACGTTGCTTAAAATTCAATTATGGAAACCAAGCCGTACTCGTATAGATCTCGATACTTGATTTCGTATGGAACCGGATTCGGCGCAGTTATTTTTTTCGTGTGATCACTCATTCAGTGTATTTATTTATGATTGAAATACTGTGACCGTGTTTTAAGTACTAGAATATGATATTTTAGATCTTTATCGAACTGTTTTGAATTGCTGAATTTCTGAATGCATGCAAGTCAGATCAATCAGCGATGTAATAGTCTACCATGGCCTTGTGGTCTTGTCGTACTATTTGGTAAAATCAATAATTGATGGCTATAGGTTTAGTTTAGTCTATTTTTATTTATTTACTTTGTTTGAGTTCGAATACTTCGGTTTGATGTTCAATTTCTTTCAAGTTGTTGACGTCTGTGGCAAATTAATTGAACTAAGGATGTTGCGAAAGTTTGACGAAGGAAATTGAGGGTTTAGTTTCAGAGATGTATTTTATTTTGTTACGTGAAATACAGAACTGTGCGTTGTGCTTTCAAAGTGACAAAAGCAGTGCTACTTGAGATGGTTTATGTTTTGAGGGACAATTTATTGTTTGTTGCAGCGAGTATTCGATGCAGCTGAATGCTTCTCGAATTAAAGTTCTTCAAGCTCAAGATGACGTGATCAGTTCCATGAAAGAAGCTGCTTCCAAGGAACTTTTGAGTGTGAGTCATCATGATTGGACTTCGAATGATCATGATCATGTGTACAAAAACCTTCTGAAGGATTTAATTGTTCAGGTCAGTTAAATTTTGAATATGGTACACCTACTTATGATTTGATAATTTGATTTGCTGTTTCGCCAAGTGCTGATATCAGATTGTTGTTTCCATCTTTTCTAGTAAGAGCCTTGCACCTAGGCAACTGTTTTCTAATGTTATTTATTTATTGTGTCACTTTTGTATTATTTGAGATGATGGGCACAACATTGTATCTTAACTAGTATTCTCATTGCAAATTGCTATTACCCAGAGACGCTATTGTATTTGATAACATTGATATGACACATGAAAAGGAAGAGGAATAGGGTTTCTGATATTAGCTCTGAAAGGCAGTGTAAATATACAAGACATACCAAAGATATAAATATATAAACATGACAAGAGCATAAAGACTAAACTACCCTTAACTAATATATATAATACTATTTAACAGTATCAACATCATTGATTGTTTTGTGATAGGAACTTGGGTATTATGGGAGTGCAGTGGAGTATTTAGCTGTTTGGTTCTCCTCCTTGGGATAGTTACTTTTTAGAGTAGGTTTCCAAGTTCTTGGGTACTTATCAATTATTATCAGAGCTAGTTGTTGCTGTCTTGTAAAGGGCTATCTTCGTAGGGTTCACATCAATATGGAAGTTGAGTGAACTGTCACCAAAAGAAGTGTTAGAATGAAACCTGCCAAGATGTTGTCTCTTAGAGGTGGTGCTATGATAAGAAATGGGGTGCCTAAGTCCCACATTGATTAGTATGTATGGGATCCTGGGTGGAATATTTAAGTGATTGGTTCTCTCTCCTTAATATTTAGCTTTCGAGAATGGTTTCACCAAGTGCTTGGGTACATTTAAATGATGACTATCTCCTTTCAGCCTTGGTGTGTTCAATGGCATGAGTTCCATTCCTTACCCATCCTGTTACACTTCCACTTTTTATTGATTAAGATGACCTTTTCATTCCTTTGTAATGATATATATATATATATATATATATATATATATTTATTCTGCTTGACTGCTGTTTATAGACTGCCGTCTATGCTTAATTATGTGGACTTCGAGTATAATGTTAGGACCGTGTGTTACAGTGTTTGCTAAGACTGAAAGAACCTTCTGTCTTATTGAGATGTCGGAAAGAGGACCTGGACTTGGTAGAGCATGTGCTGGATTCTGCTGCACAAGAGTATGCTGATAAAGCAAATGTTGACCCCCCAGAGATCATTGTTGACAACCAAGTCTATCTTCCACCTGGACCCAGTGATCACAATGCTCATGATATCTACTGGTAAAGTTCATATTATAACAATTAAATCTTAACTAATTGTTTGGCCTGGCCAAGTAAGGATTTGCTTTCTTACCCTAAACTTTATTTTTTCCTATTGGTTAATTATAATTCAACCCTAAACTTGATTATTTTTGTTGATATTCAGTTCTGGTGGGGTGGTGCTGGCTTCTCGTGATGGAAAGATTGTCTGTGAAAATACTCTTGATGCACGACTTGATGTGGTGTTCCGTAAAAAGCTCCCTGAGGTAAATATTTTATGCATATTAATTCTTACTCTGGATTTTGTATCCTTTGTCAGATATTTTCTACTGAATTGTTCTGTGGACTTTCCATATTATTTCCAAGTAGGGATGTGGGTTATTTTTGAGATATTGAAACTTTGACATTGAAAAAAAAAAAAAAAAAAAAA
>Ga0099825_1008494_pt1 | contig 12126 bp, 7 predicted proteins | sample SiratroredBW_FD_76838 | JGI IMG/M metagenome (GOLD analysis project Ga0099825, IMG submission 76838) | Root nodule microbial communities of legume samples collected from California, USA - Siratro red BW | ecosystem: Host-associated > Plants > Roots > Nodule | place: USA: California | collected...
GCACACTTTTAGATGACTAATTATTACATCAAATGGGAAAACGAAAAACACAATTTACTAAGCATGACTACTCTAAGCCCTATGGAAAATTAATCAAAATACATCAAAATAAAATATTTAAAAATATGCCCACAAAATAATGGGTGACTCTTCAGATTTTAACCTAAGCCCAAAATAGCCCATTTACACTTAAACTAAATCTAGAGATGCATTTTCTATGGGCCATTCTCTTCAAATGATTTGCTTTTAGCCCAAATCTCCTTCATTTAATTCCTTCATTAGCCCATATCAAGTTAAGAACGTGATTAGGCTTCAATTCAATCTTAGACTTTGTTTGCACAGTCAAAATGTCTTGAATTAGCCCAATCAATGCCTCTTTCATTTTTTGGGCCCTTGACCTGGTGATTGCTCCACTTGGAATTTGCAAAGCATCCTTTGAATTATTTATTTGTGCAGGTGCTTGAGGTTGGTTAAACTTCAGCTCTTGGTTCTCATCACCATGCCACAACTGCTTCTTCACATCATGACATGCCTCCTAATGAGGTTCGACGTGATCCTAGTGGAAGGGTTATCATCTAGCCTCTGGGCAAAGGATAAGTAATAATATTTACATTTAGTTTCATGTTTTATAAATTGAATGCTTAACAAAATGTTTATTTGTATGTTTTTTAGCTGGGCACCAAATCATTATGCTATTGAGGCTATTGGGCATTGCATCAGGTCATCATTCAGAGGACTTTACCATTATTATGATGCCATGACTGAGGAGGATCAGCTTAAATGGTAGACTGACTTTAAGGTAATTTAATTTAAACATCAAATAACACTATAATGAAATAATTGTCATTAACATTATGTTAACTTTTGTTTATAACTTTTTTACAAAGTAAAGTGACTTGGGCTCCTCTAGATGAGTGGTAGATTAGGAAGATTTATGAGTCCAAAGTCAGAAAAAGGCTTTCTGACATTTTGATAAAGGCAAAGACATGTGGCTCATGACCTACATAGATGGGTAAGGAAGCATAGGGTGGACTTTTGAGCTATTGGGATACTCAAAAATTCAAAGAAAAATTATCTCAAAATAAAATTATCGGTCTTTAGGTCAGGATGGAGTGTTGCACTCATCAGGGCGTAAATCACACTTGGACATTGCACTGAGCCTAATAAGTATTATTTCGCTAACTCTTTAGTGTAATCAATTTTTTTCTAACAAATATTGTTTCTAATTATAAAAGTATTGCAGGAACGTAAATATGGACGCCCAGTTGAGCCTGATGAACTATTTATGGCCACTCACACCAACAAGAAGGGTGAATGGGTTAATACTCGCTCATACGAGACTTATGTAGTTTATTCTTACAATTTTTTCCATATTATCTATAATTCTTTTTTTGTAATTTATAACGTTTAAATGTCCAAATGATTGTAGGAAAACTACCAGCAACACTTGAGGGCCATACAATTAGAAAGTTCATTGGGTTCGAATGTCGAATCTGCCCAAATAGATGTAGCAACCATGATTCAGGCTTGGAAGGAAGTTACTGGAGGGAAGAGTAGAGGTCGAGTTTATGGCACTGCAGACTTGGCTGCTAACTACCGCCAAAGAGTGTCCTCCCTCACTCAACCCTCGTCCTTTGCTTCTGCCAACAACTTTCATTTCAGGCCGAAAGAGAAGAAATGGCTTGCAAAATCATTCAAGCAAAGGAACAAGCAAGGAAGGCAGAGGAACAAGCAAAGACGGTAACAGAACGATTTGTTACGACAGACACAAAGCTTCCCCAAATGGAGAATGTCCTGAGGATGGTAAAGGAGCAGCTTGCCGCGAGGATGGACCGACAATGTGGCGATGCTTCCACTGGTACAAGTCAAGTCCACCCCGATTATCCTGAAGACGATGACCACAACCCCCTCTCCTGACCTTTACATCCACAATATGTGAGTTTTATTACCATCATATATTTTCTTACTTATATGAAATTTAATTTTTTTTAATAATTATTATTAAAATAATTTTCATTTTTATGACAGGTTCTTTCCAACATTTGATTTGAAGAAGACTTTTTCTATTGTCATATATTTCGTTCCAAGTTTTTTTGTTTTTTTGTTTTAAGTTTTAGTTGAACTGAATTGTAAATATTAATAATTTAAAACATTGTAGTTGATTACAATTATAATTTTAAATGTCTTTTAAAATTTCATTCTAATTATAATTATATATATTTATGAATGCTGGGATTTTTCTGATTTTCAGGATTGGGTTAATTTACTTATTTTTCTGTATTTTATTTATCTAGATTTATAATTACGTCAGCCATTGCGTCGACCTAGCTCACGCCACGTCTGCGCTAGAGTGCGTCGACCTAGCTCATGTAAGCATGTTTAGCGACGACTTGGCCCCTGCAACTACCTTCTCTAGAGTTTTTACGTCCACTATGAGACTGCCGCTTAATCGACACACAAGCGTTGATTTTTATATTTTTGCGACAAATTTTGATCCGTGCTATAACCTATTTTTTTTAGTGATTGTTATAACTTCATTTATATCACTACAAGAAAAAGGTTGTTTAGAGACCAATTTTTAGTTACTAAATGAAATGGTTACTAATTGTGACCAAAGTAGTCACCAAATTAGATTTTGGTTGCTAAATAACTACAAAATAGAAGTAATTATTGAATTTAGTGACCAATTAAGTCAAATAACTAGTATCTAACATTACCTACTAAGGTTTTAGTGACCTACATACCATTAGATTCTAAATTAGTCTCTAACTTAATTAGATACCAATTTAGAATCTAATGGCATAAGTCACTAAAACTTTGGTATCTAATGTTAGATACCAATTATTTGACTTAATTGGTCACTAAATTCAACCATTACTTCTATTTTGTTGTTATTTAGCAACCAAAATTTAATTTGGTGATTATTTTGGTCACAATTAGCCACCATTTCATTTGGTAGCTAAATATTGGTCTCTAAATAGCTTTTTTCTTGTAGTGTATTTTGACTTTTCCTTTAATTTACTTTTGAAAAACTAAAAACTATATTGATTGCATGAATAATTTATAAATTAATTTCTCGAAAACTTTTTTTAAGTGAAAATAAATAGAAAAACTACAACATCAATTGTTCTTAAAAAGGTTACAAAATTCGCTAAAGTTAATAAAATAATATTATGATCATATATGCCACCTCATTTGTTTTACTTTTTATTTATTATATATTTTACAAGAAATCACATTGGGTTTGTTTAAATATCTGATATTTTTATATTGTATTTACAAATATTGTTTTTGAAAAATGGGTAGTTTTTTCTTCAATTCTTAAAATCTCAAAAAATATATATGAAATGAAATAATAATAATAATAATATTATTATTAATATTATTAATAAGAATAAGAATAAAAATAAGAATGAAAATAAGAATACATTATTAAACGTGATCGTGGCGTTTTACAATTATATGTTGATACACTGAAAACATAATTTTAAAACTGAATTTAATGGTATTTGAATTGTAATTTTATAGAGTGAATTATTTAATTTGTTACTTTACAAGTGGAGATATAATGTGTCCTATTTTTTATCAAATTACTTTCATTAATTTTCTATATACATTTTTATTCATTTGTAATGCTTTATTATATATTCGACTAAGATAGATCACGAGTAAATTATTTTATTTATTTTCAAAATAAATGAATATCTACTATATAGAAAAAAAATTAGTATATACTATATAAAAAATACCTTACTAAATCTTATTTACTTGACATTGTGTCTTTTTGTATGGTAATCAGTGTAGGTCATTTTTTCCAGCCACCAAATTCAAACACAGTTAACGAAAAACTTCCATGAATCCTAATCGCAAAATAATTACCTTTTCAATCTTAATGTCAAAGTCATAAATATACATTATCCACTCAAATATTCAACACATTTAATAAATTATTGTAAAAAAGTCAACTCAAATAATCTTGTATAAGTATTGAGGAAACAAAATTAAATCATGGATCTTATATAGCTAATAATAAGTATTTACGTGTTCTTAGTTTTGTTCATAATGTTAAAAAATATATCTTTTGATAGAAAATAATTCACTTAAACACTTATTAATAATTAAAAAAAAAATAAGGACATCGTATGACCTTTGTAATTATATAATTATTTCACGTGTTATTATTCTTAACAAATCCCAAAATAAATTGCTAGCCAACGTTAAATTATGCACGCTTAAAAATTATATACTTACAAGTTATACCTTACTCTTCCAAAAGCTCCGAATAAGAAAAATGTTGAAAATCTCAAGATATGATGAAGAATGAAAAACTTTAAACACTACCACATCCACTAATGCATATATTTAAGTACATAACTTTCAAAACTTATTATAAATAAGAGTCTCAAAGTTTTTCTAATTTTACTTTTTATTTAAATATAAACTTATTCAAAATTATATTGTTACTATTATTTATTCAATAGTCCATTCATTTTTTTTTCTTAAAAAAAATACTAAAATATTTATGTTTGAATACTTGTGCAAATGCTATATATACTTTTCTTTTTTTTAAATATGCACATACTAGCTTGAAACTTAGAGTCAAAGCCCAAGAAACCACAACTACTCTCATTTCTCCGGCCACCTCTGTCACACGTCCTTTTCTTTTGCAATGCTTAATTGGGTTTTAACTTCTTCCACCCAATTAATTTCTTACTTCACCTATTTATTTTAGAGGAAATTTTTCAAAATATATATTTTAAATTTTGAAAAATCCATTTCAAAATAAGTGAAAGGTTCATGTATAAGTGGGAAATAGTCTTCCTATTGTGTCATGGCCCAACTGAATCATATAATGTTACTTTTTTTTTTTATAATATTAACTAATTAGAAATTACTCTGCATATGATTTTTCAAAAGTAGTTATTAATTATCATACACGATTTAAAAAATTAATATTAGTTCTAATAACACTCTTATTATTATTAATTATATATATATATATATATATATATATATAATATTAGACAATTTCTACTAGGTTGGCCAAATAAATATTATTAAAAAGTATTGTATCTGTTATTATAAAAATGTTATATGTTAGATAATAATTAGCTTATAGATTTTAATTTTAATATCCATTAAATATTTGTAGTTGTGCGTAGAGTATTTGATATTTACGATTGGTTACCTCGTGTAACGTTCCAATAAAGTCGAAGAAAAAAAAAAAGAGTAGAAAGAAAAATTCAATGCATGAAGCCTCTTAAAATGGCCTTCCATTTTTCTTCTCTCACTTTTCGATTACGTACGAAAAATATGGAATGTGGAAAGTGCTTCGGAGGTGGGAAAAGTGTTGGTAGTGTTTATAACTGCTAGACTTAACCGAAATGGCCGAAGGTTTGGCTTTATTAGATTTGGAGGTGTCTCAAACATTCAAAAGCTTGATACTATCTGGATAAGTAACAGGAAAATGCACGTACATAGATCGAAGAACAGAAGGCACGAAGGCACCCAAAAGGATAGACATTACAAAATTTTGAGTAAAGGAAGACGAAAAGGATTGCTTGAAGAGAAGCGTTATTGGGAGATATTATAATACTCATAATGTTGTCCTTGAAAGAAAACTTCATTTTGGAGAGACTAAATTTTATCTAAGTACGCTATCTTTGGGGATAACTGTGTTCTCTTAATTGGGGACGAAGATGAAAATGCAAACAAGATTATTGGAGAGAACAGGGTTTGGCTGAATATGGTTTTTGAGTCAATCGCACCCTGAGCTAACCGTATATAATCTCTCGGAATAAGGTAATTTGGGTTCGTTGTAGGGGCATAGCTTTGTCTTTGTTTTGGAAAGGTAGTTGCAATATGCAAGGATTCTTATTTGAGTACTAGTAAGGTCAGATGCAAGGCTTATTAAAAAGATGAAGATCAATGGAATAATTTACCAAGTGATCATAGAGGAAGAAAACCCTATAACTGAGAACATGGTGTGTAGTTGTGGCTTTTGGAAGGATTTCTTGAGGGAAAGGAATCTCCAAGCTAGAGAACCGAGCAAGATACAGAGGGAAGAAAGCAATGAGGACCAACTACATGGGTCAAAGGCCAGAGCTCAAAGGACAAAATTAAGGTTAGTAACTCAATAACCCTTTTTTCAATAACACTATTATAATTTATAATCGTTTATATTGGTTGAGAAACTGACTAGGAAAGGCGATAAAGAAAATTGAGATGATGAACGATAGAGATAGTAAACTGAACAAAATATTTTGAGTTAAGTTTAGGTTTAAATGAAGATTATAAGCATTGATATATGGGGCATAAGGGGAGTAATAAAACGAACATATTTGAAAGAAACAATTCACAAAGAAGGAGTGAATGGTTTTCATCCGAGAAATCAAGAGTGACCACATTAGTAAGGCGGTGTGTTATACATTATAGGGAAGTAAAGTAATGAAATAAAATGGACAAAATGCGGAAAAATAATGCACGGGGAATTCTTAGTATGTGGATTAAAAATAAATTTCATATGAATAAATGTAGAAACAACAATAGTTTTAATAGTTTTAGTGTAATTGAGGGGGAGTGGAGGGGAGAGGCCAATATGACATGGTGCATGGTAGGAGATTTAAATGCTCTTAGGCAACGAGGTGAAAGGAAATGATTAAATGCACAACCAAATAGTAGTAGAGAGATACAAAGATTTAATGAATTTATTGACAATGTAGAAATGTTGGAAATACCATGGGAAGAATGTAGAAACGTTGGAAATACCAATGGAGGGAAGAAAGTACATATGGTATAGATCTAATGGATTAATGAAATATAGGTTAGATGGTTGGAACTATGACTGGAAATTAAGTAATATGATTGAGTAGAACAGGGTCAGATCATTGTATCTTGGTGTTGAAGACTTTCTTTTTAGTTTCTTGATTGTTTACATAATGAATTGTGATTCTTAAGTTTGGTCTCCTCCTGAACTAACATACTTTGCAATTTATGCACATCCCATCTATCTTTTATAGTATTATAGTTCATTTGGAAAGGACCATACTCAGACATTTAGACGGTAATGAGTGGAAAATGAACTACATGAGAAAATTCTCATCCATTATCATTCCAAGATACTTAAGTCTTGTTGCAATATTTGTCGAGAACCATCAAATTTCATTGTTAGCATTTTAGGAGCGCTCTTCCATAAATTTCATAAAGTCCTTTACACTTTCAATTTAGGAAGAGTTGACTTAATATTATTTGCTATACTCATTCGCATAATAATCAAACTATGTCTGTTTGACCTTTTCCAAGCCTTATAATGGGTTTTTTCTTCATTACTACTAACATAAAGTAATAGTAGCAAGTTTCTCATCATGAAAAACCATATAAAGATCCAACATACTTAAGTGAAATTGGACTTGTTTGTTCCAATCAGAAAAATTGAACCCATTAAATATTGCAACATACATAGCTTGCGAATGTAAAGATGCAGGAACATATATTGCAATTAACACATTCCTAACATTAATACTTTGAGTTATACATTAGACATGCAATACAGATTCAGACAACAAACAAACATTATATGCATACTAGTGTTCTCCTTTCGGTGATACATTAATACACAAAACATAATGATGCTAATAATATTAACATTATTTAGTAAAACATATGCACTAATTAGAAAAACTTATTATCTTGGATATATAAATAAAACTAATAATGCATACTACTACCAACAGTCATGTTCATTAATTATAAGAACAACTAATCAATCTTTGGGTGATCCATAAATGTCTTATAATAATAAACTTCAATTAATCCATAAATCAATTATTTATAATTTAGCATCCATTTTATGGGTAATTGAAAACAAAATTATCACTAATTTGGAATTAAACAAAACATAAAAGATTTGATCACTTTGGTGATTACAAATCTATCATACAATGAATCCTAATTGAAATAAAAATTATCATTAATTTGGAATTAACCAAAACATAAAGATTTGATCACTTTGGTAATTACAAATCTATTATACGATCAGTCCCAACTAAAATAAAAATTATCATTAATTTAAAATTAACCAAAACATAAAGATTTGATCACTTTGGTGATTAAAAATCTATCATATGATTAATCCCAAAATTAATCAATAAATTAAATTAATTTTCATTAATGTAGCGAAAACATCAAATAAAACCTTTCCTTTTAGATATATCATTATACCTTTGATGCAGACAAAGCAATTCTATGGCCAAGAGGAATTTGACCCATCACAACCTTAAAGCAAGGTTTTATCACATGTGCATAAATATTTTTTTTAATAAAAAATATGGTTGTCACATTATAAAGCTTTTAAGGATTCAAAATCAGTGATCACACATATAACGGAAATTTTAATTATCGTAATTTTTAATCCTTTTTATATTTTCTTTTTCAAATTAGGATTCATCAAAATTAGGAAAAATTATCGTTAATGGAGAATCAGAAACCCAGACAACTACGTTCTGATACCACATGTAAGTAAAATCATAATTTAAATCATTAAAATCATAAATATTCCACGATATCTTAGAATCTATGCTTCTCACATAATATAGGATAGTGAGAGACACTTACCTTGATCCATGAGAGACCAATCTAAAGAACTTTAATATCTTTTTATCAATCTATCTATTTCAGTAACTTTCTTCCCCACATACTTTCTTAATGGTCAATTGTGGAGAACTCTCATACTGTAGAGACAGAACCCTAATTCATTTCTTTAACCAAAGTCCATCAAGTTGGTTATCATAAACTATTTATAAAGTAAATAACCCTCCCTATTTACCAATAGGTCCTTCTATTTTATTAAATCACATTCAAACATATAATTATATTTCACATGAGTCAAATTATAGAATATGTTTATTTATTTTCCAACATATATTACATACAATTTTTGTACATCTTAATTGGTTTTCGAGGTTTCATACAAACTGGTATCAAACCAATTGGTGTTTTCTGCTAGTTAGTTCAAAAGCACTATAGTTTTATAAAATTGGTTTTATTGACCTACAACCTAAGTGGAAATTGAAACTAATTGCAACATTAGAGTCCAAGTTGTTAACCCTTGGCTGAAATTCAGTAAACCTTTTTTAAATATGTTCCATCGGCTAATTTTATAACTGAATGTAGAGTTGTTAAATGGTTTAATATTGCTTTATATAATCTACAAAAGACATGTAAATTCTAAGAACTAGTTGAAAAATAATTTTTGTTTTGAAAATAAATTCAAACCAACTTTAGTTTGATATCATAACCTGGTTTTGAGGTTTCATACAAATTGGTACTAAACCAGTTGTTATTTTCTAGTAGGTAGTTCAAAAGCACTTTAGCTTTATAAAACTTCTTGTATTGACCTACAACCTTCAGTAGGATGGAAATCGAAACAAATAGCAACATTGTAGTCTTAAGCTGCAAACAAAATTCTTACTAGCTAAAATTTAGTTATTTTTATAACATATGCATCAATGGCTGATTTTATAAGTGAATATGAAGCTATTAATTGGTTTAACATTCCTTTATAAAACTTGTAAAGACACGTAAATTCTAAATACTGGTCGAAAAGCAGTTATTGTTTTGAAAATCAGACTTTCACATGAGAAAGACTGTAAACTAAGAAAAAATTAAATCATGTTATGTTAGCAAAGTACAACAAAACTAGAAATAATATCTGGTTGAAAACCAATTAATTGGAGATAAGGTGTGTGATAGGTGCAATGCATTGAATATTCATCTTCACATACTTCCTCTCTTAAGTGCTCTTTAGGTTTTCTTTTCTGTGAGCTCTTAAAGTTTTATATAATCGGACAACACAGTTTAATAATAACTAGTTAAAAATTAGTTAATTAAAGATAAATAGAATGAGAGATTCAGTGGATGGGACATTAATCTCCACATGGTTCCTTTTTGAGGTTTTCTTTAGTTCCCTTTTTGTGAGTACCTAAATTTTTATAACCAAATAACATATTCTAAATACAATAATTGACTCAAAAGAAGTTAATGTTTTTAAATCTTCAGAACCACTATACCGATCGAAATTATCATACATTATTGTAATGCTATGAGAGTTTTGTACCTAAGTACATAGAAACATGGTATCATGTATTTAGTAATCGATTCTATCCGACTTAACTTAAAAAATCCAATTCATGTTCTTTTTTCGTACAACTTGAAAAGGTGTGTTGCTATGTTGGCTAATAATTTCATGATGAACATCCGTAATAATGTATCGAGATTAGATGTATGACATGCTTGATCCTTCAAGGAGGCAACAATTCATTAGTGGAGTTCATGAATTTGTGTCAAAGGCAATGGATCAAACTTACTAACCGAACTATATTCACAACGGTTGAAAGATTACAAATTTATGGAGGAAGGGGAATTTGAGGATAAACAACGCTCTTCATTTCTCATTAAACTAACTTTTTTTCTATCCTCAAAACAAATAGATGATGAGGCTAATTGTTCAACTTATATTTTGATAAGTTCTAATTATTAATTATACTTTATAAATTGAGCTAAATTTAAAATGTGTTAATTTGAAACCTGAAAGTAATAACAATTTAAATCATCTTTCTATCTCCTTAGCATCTCGATATCTCAAAATATTCATATCTTATCCTAACAAAAACTAATAACATACTAAAAAGTAAATTATAAAAGTTAATATTACAAGTTACAATGTGTGTATTATACCAATTAGTTAAGGAGAAAATAGACCCCCTTTTCTTTATGTGTAAAGTTACAAAAAGAAAAAAATTGGATTAAGGCGAAAACAACAACTCACTATAATCTGAAAAATTGCTTTGTGCACTTTTATCCATTGAAGGAAAGTGTAACGTAGTGTGGAAAACAATGTGAATAACATGTATTTGACCATTTGGACCTACAAAAATAAAGTGATGTTAAGGGATATAATCTTTTATTCTAGGAGATATTTACAATAATGCAAGTTAAAACATGAGCAAGGATAACAACAAAATTTAAAAAAGTTGATTGTATTGGTGTTTGAATCTGGCAGGATAACAAGAATGAGATAAGAGCTGGACCCACACAAGAGAGCATTGGGTTTGTGAGCCTTCTCTTATATGTTGCTTAAATTTCTTATTTCTACTCAATGTGGTACTTAGACTCGCACTTAGATACCTAACAGAAAAATGGGCTAGAAATGACTACACATGTGCTTTTTACTCCGATAAAGGGCATGTGATATTGGATACATAATCAAATTTGAAGAATTATGGCTGTGTTAAGGAAGAGAGTTTCCTATATATTTCTTGTGTTTTTTTGGTTATAGGAGTACTTATTTGAACTTTTATCTAGTGTGAATGTTGTAAGACGAGTGACAGATATCTTATATACATGATTATTATATGAGCAGATGTGTGTTCTGAATTATATAAAGGATTTAGGAGGTGTAAGTGTCTGTAAGAGGTGAAACCCTCTTTAAGAACAATTTGGAATGAAGGAAACTCTAATTGATATTAAATTGCAATTCAGCAGTACACCAATTTAAGTTCAAAACAACAAATCAGGAAATTAGAGAAAGAAGAGTAATTAGGGTTGGTGATTGAGTGAGGAATAAGGGCCTTTGTCATGGAATACAACATGAAAAGAGAAGAAAGGTTTGAATAAGAATTCTAGAAGGTACTGGAGAATATGAAGAAGAAATTGAGGGCATTTCAGAGAGAGAAAATAGACATACTTGGGTTTTGTTACCCTAGGACGTAGGTGTCCCACCTCTTATGCTTGCCAGTTGCTCTCTTGCTTTTCCTTTGCTTTGTCAATACCCGATTTTGTCCGGGTAAAAATATACCGATAAAATTTTTATTAATAAATGATTTATTCATTATTTTGTAGATATTTTATTTTTTAAATTTAAATTAACTTAATTAAACCAAATTGATTAAAAAAAATTCTTGTGAAAAAAGAAAATGTTTTTTTAAAAAATTTTGATAAAGGAAGAAAAAATGAATGATTAATTAATATTAATTAAAATTGAAGAAGTAAGTGGGTCAAATAAAATTCAAATAATTTTTTAAAATAAGTTTAAAATTCAGATAAAAAAAAAGAAAGGAAAAAAAGTCA
>Ga0099825_1008497_pt1 | contig 12124 bp, 9 predicted proteins | sample SiratroredBW_FD_76838 | JGI IMG/M metagenome (GOLD analysis project Ga0099825, IMG submission 76838) | Root nodule microbial communities of legume samples collected from California, USA - Siratro red BW | ecosystem: Host-associated > Plants > Roots > Nodule | place: USA: California | collected...
AATTTTCTGCACCATGCAATATTATTCGTGATCTAATTTTTCATTAAATCTAGATATATTAAGATTTTAATATCTTCTACATTTTAGTTAGACAACTCTTCTAATAATATTATGATTATTTGTTCGTTAAATTCTTTACTTATTTAAGTTTTTCTTTTCTTTACCTTACCCTCCCTTTTCATGTGTCTAAATCTTCGACATTTGTAATACATTATGTTAGATTTTTTATTATTTTATCTTTGGTTGGTGTTATCATTATTACGTCTTCTTGATTTTTCAAACTTTTTGATTATTTTGTCCTTTTATATTTCTTCAATGTATACTAGAAGATGGACATAACTTCTCATACTGAGATTGTATACAAAAATCTCCTAATTCTTTAATATTTTGGGATTGACTTTTTTTAATTTGATTTTCTATCTTAAAATTGTTATGTAAATTTACTATCAAAATTATTTTTATTTTGTCTATTTTAATATTTTTGTCTATCTCAATTTTTTTTTATCATATTTAGCATAACTAAATTGGGTTTTTGTTTGTGAGTTGGACATTCTTGATGACTCAGTTAAATTTTATATACTTCTGGTTTATATTGAGGAGTTTATATGGTGAGGTTTTATCAAAGACATTTAAAGAGAATTCTTTAGGAATAGAAAAACTTAATATGTCTATGGTCGATCTATTGAAGAGTTTTATGGAGTTAAAATATGTGTATTCAGAATGGGAATAAATAGATACTTCAAATAGAAGAAAGAAATTATTTATTGATATTCTAATATATTTATGATGTAAGCATTAAATATTTAATGGTTTAGTAAAATAGGAAATTTGATAAAATATGGTAAAATAAACAAAAAAACTTATAAATGATAAAATTTACTAGATAATTATATTTGACTAGTAAAATATACTATTAAATCTAACATGTATGTGTATGTAACATTACCATCACTTTTTTCAATAAGGATATGGTTTAAAAATAAGAGTTTGATATTACAAATTACAACCATGCTTGCACTTGAGCCTTTATATATATACAAGGATTTATCTAACAGATAGATAATAGATTGATAAATCAAATACAAAGTAGAAAATCAGAGTTCCAAGATAGCACTACTATTATCAGAAATTTAAGAGCTAATTTAGCAATAGAAAAAATTGAACTGCAGAAACCTTTGTACATACTTTGCAGTAGAAATGAATGAAATGTGAGGGGAAAAAGACATTTTGCTGCTGATAATATCTAGGCTTCACTGATACTATTAACAAGAATGATGCAATGGGATCATTCAACTATAGTGAGTAACTAACCATCACAAATTTCTTGTCACATTCACAGAATGCAGAAGATAACAAGTATGTAGAAGGAGTGAATCCGTCACTGGAGTTTGTCATAACTTCTAAGGATATAACAGCTACTTGTGCTCCAGCCACTTTACTAATCTTCAACAATGAAAAGGGTTTCTCTCCTGAAAACGTTGATTCTATCTGCAGTGTAGGAAAGTCCACCAAGAAAGGCAACAGGAGTAGTGGCTACATTGGTGAAAAAGGTACATCATCACTCCTACATGTCTCAACAATATAGTTTTGTGGTTTTGTTACAATAATGACATACATTAATGTGCTTGATTAGTTAAATAATTTAATGGTATTTAAATTCATTGATCAATTGTATTGGACAAACATGCATGCATATAACTAGCCTGAATCAAATCATTTTCTAGTAAATTAAATTTGTGAAGAGAATTCTTGTAACTGATATTACCAAAGAAAATATAAAAAAGGCTTAATTTCACAATGCTCTAGGGAACCGCACTTTGTTTTGTGTATTGCATTTCACATCATCCTTACTTAACATTTAGCTAGAAAAATAACATCTTTGCACTTTTAGGACTTAATCTCGATGGATTTGTATAGTTTTTCTATTGTTTGTGGAACCGATTATGCTTTTGGGTATACTTGTGTTTTAGGAACAACTTTTGAATTAGCAAAAAGGACTGTGTTTCTTATGCATAACACAGGTCTCAAAGTTTGAACATGTTATCCAATATGTTCTGTATCTTTTGAAAGGCCATATTGATAAAAACAGGGATGATTCATATAATACAAAAAGCTTTTGAAAGAAGGACAAAAGAACAATGCATTAAAGTAGCCAAGTGAAACAAAAAGATGCACATGTTTGACAGAAAATCTCCTTTGGTTGAATTGCAGGAATTGGTTTCAAGAGTGTATTTCTGCTCACTGCTTATCCTTACATATTTAGCAACGGATATCAGATACGGTTCAGTGAGAAACCTTGTCCACACTGTGACATTGGATATATAGTTCCTGAATGGGTTGAGGAGAAGCCAACCCTTGATGACATAAAGCAGATATATGGTGGTGGTGCTGGTTCTCTTCCAACTACCACAATTATCTTACCTCTAAAGCCAGACAAGGTCAATCCTGTGAAGCATCAGCTCTCAAACATTCATCCAGAAGTTTTGTTGTTCCTTTCAAAAATCAGACACCTGTCTGTAAGGGAGGATAATGAGGACCCCAAGCTGAATACTGTGAATGCTGTATCCATTTCGAGCGAGATTAACTTCTGCACCAGGAAAAACATGAATGCTGAATCCTACACACTCCATCTCTCTGCTGAGGAAAATGGTGATTCTGAAAAGGAATGCAGCTACTATATGTGGAAGCAAAAGTTTCCTGTGAGGTTGGAAAATGTGGTGGAAAGGAGAATGGATGTGGAGGAGTGGACTGTAACATTAGCCTTCCCAAATCAGGAGAGGCTTCATAGGGGAAGGAGCTTACCAGGAGTCTATGCATTTCTTCCTACAGAAATGGTCACAAATTTTCCATTTATAATTCAAGCAGATTTTGTTCTGGCTTCATCAAGGGAGACAATTCTCTTGGACAATAAGTGGAATCAAGGGATACTAGAATGTGTTCCATCAGCTTTTATGGATGCATTCAGAACACTTGTCATAGGAAGATCAAATGAAGCTCCAATCTCCAGTTTGCCACCCATGTTCAGGTTCCTTCCCATTGATAGTTCCCCCTTCGAAAAGTTAAATCATGTGAGGGCCAAAATCAAAGAAAAAATTCTTGGAGAAAACATTATTCCTATTGAGACATACAAGGAGCAGAAGTACTTCTATAAGCCGTGTGAAGTTAGCAGGCTACTGCCAGAATTCTGGGACATTTTGGCTGAGGCTCGGGAAGAAAAAGTATACTTGCATAACCTGTCATCTCACAATGCAAGAAAAATCTTGAGTTCTTCATTTGATAGAAGTGAGTATGATCACATTCTCAGCTTTTTAGAGGTACAACAAGTCAGCACTGATTGGTATGCAAAGTGCATCCAGACTTCTAATCTTGTGCATGGAGCATCAGAAGTTATTTATCTGAAGCTTTTGCTGTTTATTGCTACAAATTGGTCAACATTTAAAAGCTCCAACATGATGGACATTCCTTTAATTAAGTATGTGGGTTTAGACGATAATCCGTCCCATTTCACTCTTAGTGAATGCAGCAATCGCCATGGTGCCAATCAAGTAGTCATAGCAGATCCAAGTCAGTCTTGTCCTTGCTCTTGGATGATTGATTGGAACAGCGAATTTTCATGCCAAACCTCCAAATTTTTCATGCCGGAAGTCACACAGCATGCTATCTTACAGTCACCCCGGAGGCAGACATTGTTGGAATGGCTAGAAAATCAAGTTCGTGTCACCACTTTGAGAGTGTACACTTTTGCAGAACTCCTTTGTAGTTCAATAAATAATAACTCCAAGCTTGCCATTAAGTATGTCCATTTCTTATATCACTCTCTCTCGAAGAGATATTTATCAAGTAGTGAGGTTAAAAGTTTGTGTAGTTCCATGCCACTTGTGGACACCTATGGACATGTGTCTGGATACAGAAAAGGAGTTCTTGTGCCAGCAACTGTGAGCAAATGGGCAGACTTGATGGTGTCAAATCCATGGAGAAGGGAGGATTATGTTGAGCTGGGAAAGGAGTACTTGCATCCATTGCGTTGTGCAGGCCAATATACAGGGTCTGGGAAGCTCATAGAATTCCTGATAAATCATGTTGATGCTTCTGATATACCTAATATATATCCTCCAAATGCTGGGTTTTCGGCTGTAGAAACACCACTTACCAAAGACAATGCCTTTTTGCTTCTGGATTGGATTCGAAAACTGAAGTGTAGGGGTGTGAATCTGCCAGAGAGGTTCTTGAAATGCATAAAGGAAGGAAGCTGGCTTAAAGTTACAGTCAATGAATGGAGACCACCTTCAAAGTCATTCTTGATTGTCTCATCATTAGGAAGAATTTTGCAAAGCGGTTCTGTTCTTGTTGACATTCCACTGATTGATGAGGGCTTCTATGGGAATCAAATATCAGAGTACAAGGATGAGTTAAAAACAATTGGGGTGATGTTCAGTTGTGAGGAAGCATGTGGATTCATTGGAAGAGAGCTAATGTCGCGAGCAACTTGTTTCACTTTAAGCAGGAATCATATTCTTTTGATGCTTGACTTCATCCAATATCTGAGTCAAAATTATCTTCCCTTAGACCAGTTTGTCAACAGCATCAAAGAGGTAAGTTGGCTACGGACAACTCATGGTCTGAGGTCTCCTGTAGGATCTGTATTGTATGATTCAGGATGGCTAGTTGCATCTCAAATTAGTTCTATCCCTTTCATTGATAAGGCTTATTTTGGTAAGGACATATACAAATTCAAAGAGGTGCTTGAGTTGTTGGGTGTGGTAGTTGGCTTTAAACAAAACTATCAAGTGGTCATTGACCACTTAAAATTGTCATTGACCAATTTGACAGCTGAGGCTATGCTTCTGATAGTGGAATGTATAAAATTCTCACATGCCTCTAGTGGACTTATAAATTCACTCAAGGTAGCAAGCTGCTTGAAGACAAAGATGGGTTTCAAAACTCCTGGTGAATGTTTCTTGCGTGATCCTCTCTGGGGCTGTATTTTGGAGGTATTCAGTGGTCTTCCTATAATAGATAATCAATTCTACGGAGAGAAACTTTTCACTTACAAGGATGAATTGAAGCAAATAGGGGTGGTGGTTGACTTTGAGGCGGCTATTGAAAAATTTGCTCATCTATTCAAAAAGAAGGCATCACAAGCTTCCTTTAACCAACATCATGTTAAGTCATTTCTTTTGTGTTGCAGGCTGTTGAAGGGAACTGAATACAAATTCCCTTCTAAATTTTCTATCATAATACATGATGAGAAATGGTTGCAAACTGGGGTTGGTGGTTACAGGAGTCCAGGAGCATGCATTTTATATGGTCCTGAGTGGAAAGCTATCTCTTCAATAGCTTGTCTCCCTTTCATTGATGACAGTGACAAATGCTATGGTGAGGGAATACATGAATACAAGGAAGAGCTAAAGAGCATTGGTGTTGTTACTGAAGTAAAAGATGCTTGGAAGTTTGTGCCTGAATGTTTGAATTTTCCTTCAGATCCCTCAACCATTACTCCTGAAAGTGTTTTTTCCTTGCTGGAATGCATCCGTGTTCAAATGAAAGGGGGTGTTGTCAACATCGAAGACGACTTCAAAAAAAGATTGTCTAGAAATTGGTTGAAAACACATGCTGGATATAGATCTCCAGATAAGTGTTTGTTATTTGATTCCAAGTGGAATGAGTACTTCAAGCCAACAGATGGGCCTTTCATTGATGAGAAGTTCTATGGACCTGAAATTGCATCGTACAAGAAAGAACTCAATGCAATTGGAGTCACCATTGACGTTGAGAAAGGGTGCCTCTTGGTTTCTAGCCACCTTGACTTTCTCTCTGATTATGACACCATTGTGAAAATATATAGGTACATCCTTTTTCTCTCATGAAGATTATTCCTTTTTAACTCTCTTCATTTCAAAATTTTAAGCTCATGATCATATCTATGATTCATTCTGACTGATTATCAAAACCTTGTGCATGTGTATAGGTACTTGACTGAACACAAGTGGAAATTTGAGGATAAAGCTGCCAGAAAAATTTGGATTCCAAAAATTGCGGAGTGGGTCAATTCTGAACAATGTGTCTTACATGACCAGGATAATCTTTTTGGTTCAAAATTTAATGTATTGGAAGATGAGTATGATGAGGATATTCTTCCATTTTTCTCCTTTGCCTTGGGAGTCAGGAACAGGCCCTCCCTTGATGATTATATCAATATTTGGAATGATTGGGAGAGTTCAGTGGAACAGTTGTCACATGATCAGTGTTCTAAGTTCTGGAGGTTTATGTTGAAACCTTTGACCGCAAGATCTGAGAAGAAACTTACTGATTGTTTGGTGAAACTACCTGTAATATCTGGCAACAATGAAATATTTTTGTTGGATAAGAATGATGTTTTCATTCCTGATAACCTTCATCTGAAGAAACTTTTTGAGCATCAGAAAGTCTTTGTCTGGTGTCCTCAGAACTTGGCACCATTGACCAAGTGTGAGTTGTTTGACATATACAGAAAAATTGGTGCTCGAAATATCTCTGAATCTATATGCATGGAAGAGTCATCCTTGATCAACGGTGTTGAACTCAAACAGGTTGATCCTGGTAATATTTGTAATGTGAAGGTGTTGGCTAAGCTTATTCTTGGTTTCCTTTCAAGTTCTAGCCTAAAAATGGAACCAAACAAGAGGCATGAAGCTGTTCAAGATCTGCTCAACTTGAGTTTCTTTGAGACAAAGGGTCCAGTCACTGCAAGTTACAATTTGGAGCTATCATCAGGGAACATCATTACCAAAAAGACAAACAGAATGGTACGGTGGCAAAGACAAAGTTCCAAGTTTTTCACCCAAATGAACTGGCAAAGTGAAGATGCAAGTTTAATAAAGTATGCTACATATTTCTCGGAAGCCATTGCAGAGGGTGTTTTGCGCGAGAATCATGATCATGTTCCTGAACTTTCTAACCTCATCAGATTGGCTTTTCTTCTGAAATTCAACATTGGGGAAATTGAATTTCTTATGGAGTCCAACAACTTGCACTGTGAGGATGAGGACTTCCTCAGTTCTGCCTTCCCAGCAAACTAAGTTTCTCAATAGTTTTAAATGTTTTCATTGAGGTTTGTTTGTTGCTATATACTATGCATATACCTATTCATAAATTATGTTTTGAGTTTTTTTACCTTGTCTCAGTAGTGTGTTGGTATTGGCTGTAAGATATGAAAGAAATTTTAGTTACTCAATTTCATGATCAATGCTTTGTTTTTATTGTATGGCTGAATAGTATTTGTGTTCATATTCTCATGTATGTCTCTACTTTTCTTTAATGAGGATTTGGACTTGACAGTAGTCATGATCATATTCAACTCTGTTATTTCATATACCAAAATCAGAGTTCTGAAGTTTGGAGGAATTTTCTTCATAGCAAATTTACCACACGAGAATTCTCTGGCAAAGTATTTTATATATCCCAGAAGAGACATTTTGAAATATGCAACGCTTCTTATTCAGCAATTTACTTGGAAAGCTATAACATATTAGCTTTATATTTTACACTTTTTTATTTGTTTCTTTTGCATTTCACATTATTTTTGCTTTCTCTCATTTAACATTTCAATTTGTTTTTCAATGAGTTTTAACATTTATTTTATATTTTAATTTTCAATTTTATATTGTAAATACTTTTGTAAGTGAAATTATCTACTTGATATCAAATTTTAACTAACATAATGGAAGGAAATATGTTACTATTGATTATATTTTTAATAAGCTTTAAACGGGAAGTTCTACAATAAAAAATCCCAAACTAATTACTTAACGTATATTAAAAACTCTCTGGTCCTGCATTAAACTTACAAGATTTGTGTGAGATTGTTTTTTTATCAAGCACAAATATTTTAATTTATTTCATGTGTTTATGTTGACATTTTTATATAATTCACTTACATGCAAACATCTAACTATTTAAAAAATATGCAAAAATTCAATACAACTATGAGACAGAAGTATGTAATATAGAAGCATATGCCTTGATGTACCAAAACTAGAAGTTACTCTCTTTATAGATAATTTCAATAAAGAACTGATACTAATATCATTTTTATTTATAAACTCTAAGAAGCAACTTATGTTTTTTTCTTGTTTTCAGAAATGTTCTAAATATGAATTTACAAAATTAGAGTAATATATTTATTATATTTTTGAAATTTTATTGGTGTCTAAATAGGTACCTTACACTATCGTTATGATATGCATGTATACTTTAAAATTATTCCACTAGTCTGCTACATTGATGTATATCACCAACAAACAAAACTTAGATGCGGTTTCAGAATTGTTATTTAGTGTTGTTTTACAATCAAAATTGGAATTTTCACTAGAGTTAAAGTTTGCATTAAAGATCTTAATAAGTTTTCAAAATGAAACTTAATGATATATGAACACCAAAAAGTTTAAAGAAATACATATGTTTTATCCATCAACAATGAACACTTGGTGCAGACAAAGCTGTAACAAGAAGTCAAATTGATATGCTGTTAGGTATCCCCCTTCCTGTGATTCCACTTTTTGAGGCAGAAGAAGTAGCTGCATCAGGGTACAAAAGAGTATACTCAATATTTGCAGGGCCACGTCTATTCTTAAGCTTAGGATCCCTATTCCTTTGCATGATCCTTGCTTGAATCTCCTTTAGTTCTTGTTTGAACTCAGCAAACTTATTCTGAATCACTTCATTGTCTATCCACCCTGGTGATTGCTGGCACCCCAGGTAGACCTCATCACAAGTGTGCCTTGAGAGAACATCCACCAATGCCACTGCAAGACTAGTCTCAAACCTATCAGGAAGCATCTTGAGGAAAAACTTATCTGGGTCCTTGAGGAACTCACCAAACTCCACTGTCCCTTCTAGAGGAACAAATTTCCTGCATAGTGTAGGGCGGTTTGGAGGGTAGCCACAGTATGCATATTGACCATAGTTTATAGATGCATGTTTGGCAGAAGCAATCCATATGAGGGTTGTTAGTGCCTCCACAAGGTTTGAGAGTGTTGTCATTTGGTCCCACCATGTGTCATTGTGTTTGTCACCATGGCCTTGAGTTCTAATCTCTGACCACCAGGCTTGCAGTTCAACATCACCCTCAATGGCCTCGTTGTCTTTGTAGAAGAATGAACAAAAGTTTTTAACCCATTCTTTGATGGCTACCCATATTTCAAGTCCATCAGTGGCATAGGGATAGTCCAGCAACAGAAGCTGAATCCCTGTGGGGTTATTCATGTCTGGATCTTCTACAGCCATGCCCCTGCAAATTTAGTTGCTGTTGGATTAGCACATGCATGAAGGAGAAAGTAATGGAACCTCTGTATTTTCCCACCCGTATTAAACTATTCACCAAGTTACTCCAGTTTTATGTTCTAGTCTTTATATGAGAAAACTGTAAGTTTTAGTTCCTACATTGTGCATAAAAGTTAAGTTTTCACCCCAGTTGTTAACACCAAAGAAAACTTACTGGCAATATAAAACTACTACAAAGACTTTTTGATGGTGATAAACTGCTACAAGAAATAGTGAAGAGACAATGAGACAACTAAAGGGACCAAGTGAATAGTTTAACCTTCTTTTCACATTTTTATGCTTCTTTTAGCTTAAATGAGTCATCTTATTGGTGATACTCATTTAAGAGTCGGTCCTTCTATATAAGAAACTTAAGTTTTAGTTCCAAAAAGGATATATAGTATAGGGACTAGAACTTGGAAACATAGTGCAACAAAATGGACCAATGTATACTAATAAGGATATATAAGTACTAAAGCTTATGTATTTATTTTACACAAGGTTTGATTTGTACAATAGTGTCACATACAGTGAGTGCTGTTAATTTTAGATATTTCAACTATCATTAAAATACTTGATGTTTCTGCATTTTATATTTTGTTTGTAAGATAGCTTAAAGTTTTCTTGTGCTAAAAAAGTTAGATGTAGGTGATGCTCAGTCATAATTTGCTGTTTCCTCTGCACAATTCGGGATTTCATAGTTTTTCTCTTCAAATTCTTGTTATAAAATTAAAAATTTCATAAAACCAACTTGTAAGGTAAGGTTTGTATCCATTTATAAATTATAATTTAGTTTTATCTCTTGTTAATGTGCGCTCTTCAACAATTCTTAATGAAGGTTTGTGATATACCTTTTGAGTAGATCAGCAGGGAGTCCTTGCTCATTGAATCTCCACTCTTTATAGAGGTCAGATGAGATATGCATACAGATTTCACCTGGAAATAATATTCTCTCGAGAATTCCTCCGGAGTTTATAAGGATGAGTCTTGCCAAGGCATTTATGTGCATGGTATCTTTGAAATGAGGATTCAACAACCTATGGATTGGATGCATAACACTTAGCCTTCTTTTGGTGGCAATGATAAATGGCTCAACAACTGCATGGGTGCATAACCTGCATAAGTTTTCATTGCATAATACTCAAATGCCAAAGCAAACGTGATAACAGAATAAGTGTACTACTAAATTTCTTTGTAGTTCATTATTTTCTCAAATAAAACAATATTTCTTTTGCATTTGAAGGCATGTTTCCACAACATACAAAGGATCCTTTTATTTAATTTCATTGACACTTGAAATATTCATTGGCTACTAGTGATTGTTCTTATGCGTAATAGAATCAACAAGAATTCTAGAAATCTTAATTGGGAAAGGATTACAATTTTAGTAATGTCAATATTCTATGAAGGATAATTATTGACTAATTGCACCTAAATTTTGACAACTGAAAAGAACAAGGAGTCTTGAAACATGATAATTCACTTAAATTCTTTACAAACTTAACCTGAGCTCTATCAAAAAGAAAATCCTTTTCCTTTCTTATCTCTATGTCACATGATTTGACATTTTACAGGAGGTAATGCAAAAAAAAAAACGTACAGAAGTTAATGTAGAACATATTATTTTTAAGAATCTATGTAGAGTGAAAATTGAGTTAGTAACTGTGATTGGAGAAAGATTTCAACTCACCAATGGCTGATTAGTTGATGATAAACAGCATCATTAGCTAAAACATGAGCTTTAGCAAGCTGCCATAGTGCTGCTTGTGTTCCCTGCTTGGCTGGAAGAAAAACTCTGTGGATTTCAAGGTGAGGAGATGGGCCTGGCAAGCTAAGTTCTATTGCCAATGGCTTAAGCATGCCATCACTCCTTAAGAATAGTAGGGTCCTTGATGCATAAGCACATACTCCATTTCCGTTTATTCTGTTCAAATATGGAATGAGATAGTCATGGTGGTCCAGCATGAACATTCGTCCCTGCTCCATTGCCTACACAATTTTATAAGTAAAGAGGACAAGAAATAAATAACACCCCATTGAAGAAAATAACTGTGTTTTTCCTTATAGCATAAATAACACGAGATAACTAATCATCTCATCATGACCTAGTGGCAAATATCTGAACATTGATACTTATTGTTTGAAAAGAACTTAAGTTTTACAAATTGTATTTTATTTTTCTAAATTCTTAGCTCATGAAAGGTTATAAAGAGTAAATAAGAATTGTGACTAAAACTTGAGGGTTACAACTTGAATACTATTTAATATCTTCCAAAGAAGTAAGAAAAGAAGTTTATTTTCTCAATGTCAAAGCTTCAAGACTTTGGTTACTTGCCTGAGAAAGTGTCCATCCTTCTAGCTTCTGTTCTATGATTGATTTCTGTATCGAACTCTGTACTCCGTATTTGTTTTGAGGAGGGAATGTCTGAAAGGAATATTGGAACCAACAATAATGAGGCAAAAAATGCGAGTTTGAATATCATTTTGATTACACCACTATAAAACTAACAATTATTACCCTGGCATAGTTACTGTAGTGGTGATGCGTGACCAAAATGCTAAAGCTGAACTTAAATTCATCCTATATTTCTTGAAAACTATATACAGTCTACTATTTTGATTTTAAAACTTCAGCTGGTTTACAATGAGAACAAACACAGTTCACAATACTTGCCATTTGATTCTACAATCTAGATTCAATAAATTTGTCTTTGGTCAGAGGAATATTCTTAATTGTGAGAGATTATTTCCAACAGAGTATTCAAAGGTTCAAAAGATACAAAGTCATGAAACGGTTGTTTCAATTAGAACTTGAACTTATCAA
>Ga0099825_1008498_pt1 | contig 12123 bp, 8 predicted proteins | sample SiratroredBW_FD_76838 | JGI IMG/M metagenome (GOLD analysis project Ga0099825, IMG submission 76838) | Root nodule microbial communities of legume samples collected from California, USA - Siratro red BW | ecosystem: Host-associated > Plants > Roots > Nodule | place: USA: California | collected...
ATCAAATGGTCGCACGCGTCATACGATATTTAATATAAAACTTTGGAAATAAAATTTTGGGATATTATATTTTCTAATGATGTTAGATATCAAATGGCCACACGCGTCATACGATATTTAATAATATTATTCTAAAGTTGTTTTAAATATCAAAGAGCCGCATGCGTCATAAGATATTTAATATAAGCTTTAGAAAATAAAATTTTGAAATATTTTTTTTTAATAATACTAGATATCAAATGGTCATACGCGTCATACGATATTTAATATTATTATTCCAAATGTTTCTTAAATATCAAATGGCTACCGCGTCACGCCATATTTAATATGAAACTTTGGAAGTAAATCATTTTAATATCAAATATAACAAATTAATTACAAAAATGTCACAAATAAAATATCAACCCGATAAACAATCTTATCCAAAGAACTATGTCACCCTGATTCTCCACCCTTGATAGAGATACGTAGGAGCAAGGTCAAACCTTGTCGGGCTCTTCCCCAAAATAAAAAAATATTTTTTTTTATGTTTATTTGTATTTTTGTCTTTTTTTTCTTTGGAAAAATAAACATTTTACAAATCACGTTTATTTTACTCGTTTAATTAAAGCTACCGTCTTAAGACGGGCGTTGTGGGGGGTGTTAATACCTTCCCCACACGTAACCGACTCCCGGATCCGAAATCTGATTTTCGGAGACTTGCTTTATCAATTTTTCGGTTTTTTCATAGTTTTTCATATAAACTATAGTGGTGACTCCTCTGTTTTAAAAAAAAATTATTTTTATCCACTATCCCCATCGTGGCCCCGGTTGGGACAAAATGCATCAGAGTCTATGAGACTGTTTGGTATTTTTGTAATGTTGACATTCATAATATTAAAGAATGTTTATGCTAAAGATGATGCATGAAGGCATGAGACCCACTTTTGTTTTTTTTCCTTTCTTGATCTTTTTTTTTATGATGACATTTGAAGTGAATTATTCTCTTTGTCATCCTTGAATTCATTTGTAATTCGTTGTTGAGAATGATGGATGTTGCATATCCTAAAGTTATTGTTAAAACTGGAGCATTATTGACTTTTTCCCTTAAAGCATTTTTAATGCATGCGCTCGAATCCATGGGTGCATGAAAATTGTGGGATGGAAGGTTGAAGAGGTTTGAAAGGAAACTGGGATTAATTGGCACAACCTCGAATATGTTATCATTCACATGCCACTGTAAAAAATTTATGCAAGGTGAGAAACAGAATTTTCCCCAATTTCGATGGAGTAGTGGGAGAGCTTGATGATTTGTGAATGACTTATTTGCAGGGTAGGATGTGGATTGACTAGTGTAACATTGTATAGAGAAAATCGTATCCCTAAAAGGAAAAAGCAAATGGAAACTACCACAATTTAGATGTGCAAAGGTGAAGGGTGGTGTCTGGATGACAAATGATTTTATTTACTTTTCGTATGGTGGACAAAAAGATTGCAGCATCCCAAAGAAAAAATGTATCCCAAAACTGGAAGAGTTTGTATCGATGGAAGTTGCCCCAATTCTGATATGCAAGGAGCGCAAATAAGGTCAGATGAAAGTTGATTTGATTTTCTGTAAGGTGGAAAAGAAAGGATTGCCCCATTATAGGGTCTTCTCATTTGGGCTGGCCCTTGGTTGACTTATTGGTTGATAACAGATCAAAAGTATTTCAAACATTTTTCTTTTTTTGTTGCTTTCTTTTTCAAACTAGTTGTCAGTCATGTCCTCTTGTCACAGGGTTAAGTTTTGAAAATTAGAGCAATCATTCTTCGATCAATATGGACTTTATTAGGCTAGTAAAATGGCCAAGGGTTGAAAGGTTGTCAAGAAAATGATATGAAGGCTCAAAAACTATTTATGGGTTTTATGATGATTTTGTTTTGAAACAAGGACCATCAACTAGGTATTGCATCAGATCCACTCAAAGGTTCTTTTATGAGTATTTTGCTCTTTTCATCATTATCTTTAATTTTTTCATTTTTTTTACTTGTGATGACATTTTTTGTGCAAATTCACATCATCCTTTGATTGATTTCTCTTTTTAAAATTTTTCAGAGTTTTTGATGTACACCTTGACCGGAGTTTTAGTGATAATCCTCGCTTAGGTAATTTTTGAAAAGAACTGTATTTTATTGGCTCAAGAAGGGTGCAAAGGATTTGATGATTTTTTGATAAAGAAACATGACCATATATCATTTCAAATCACGATTACTTTATTTTCAAAAGATTAACCCTGAAATAAGATTCAATGACTCCCAACACATGTCATTTTTATCTTTTTTTCTTTTTATTTTCTTTATTGTCCTTTCTTTTGCCTAGACTACCTTCGCAGGTTTTCAATCTAGCAAACTTTCATTATTTGATTGCTCCTGGAGATTGGAGATCAACCATTCTGCCAACCAAGAGAAACATTACATTTCTGCCCCAATGTGATACTCTTGTCTTGTCATTTTAAGTGATGATGACAACTACTGAGGCAAATCCTTATGTTTTGGGACCTTGGGGATGAGAAAAGGCTAGAGGATTTCAAACAACATGCATGCAAATGCTTCATTGGAAATTGTCAACTTTTGCCCCTCATTAAATTGTGAAAATGCAACATCCATTGTTTTTAATTTTTTATTTTGTTTTACAATGTCATGAATTCAAAGATTGCATCAGAAAAAACAATCAACTCAGCAATGTCATCACCTTTTTTATTTTATTTTGTTTTAAAATCTGATCTATCTCCGTGACACCCTTTAAGGCTTGCCTTAGATAGCGAGAAGTTCAGACTTGTGGACGATCGCAGGATCTGATCTTGCTTACGACTTTGTAATAGCATTTCAAGAATATTTTATTGTCAGCACAAGTCCAAAACCAACACCAATTCATAAATTCAAACAAAAACTGCAATAGGCATGAACTTCAACAGGTCTGTATCATGCATCGCCTCGGCCAAGTACCCAGAGGTTGCCCTCAATTGTAGTAGTTTTCCCGTCAATCGACACAATCATGTCTTCTTTTCTTCTCAATTTGGTGTTTGTTGGGTCTGTCCTAAAAGAGGATTATTCTCGACATTAGGTTTATCTTTCCGGAAACTCAACCCTCCAACCTCAATTAAGGATTGCATCTTGTGCTTAAATGTCGTACACCTTTCTGTGAGATGGCCAACTGCTCTGCCATGATAATCACATTTAGCATTGGCGTCGTAGTTTTAGGGTTTGGTGGTTGTAGAGGGTTTGGGGGACCTACTACAATTAGGTTGTTTTCAAGAGGCTCTGCAAGAGTTCCGTGTAAGTCATAGGAATGGGAGTAAATTGGACAAAGTTTGCTCCTGATTGAGATCTCTCTTTGGGGTTGGATTTTGCCTTGGCCTTGATTGGATTTCAAATTCATTTCCCTCTTTTGACCTTGTTGGTAGAGATCATTTGGTGTAAGCGGTGCTTGATTAAAACCCTGTTGACGTGACTGATAGATCGGCATGGTGTTAGCAACGTACAAGGGTTGTGTTGCCAATGATAGATAATTTTGATTATAACGAGTCGACACAAAGCTTCTCCAGTGAGGTATGGTTGTTGTTACCTAGACCTCTCCTTCTTTATTTTCAAAATTGAATCCAGACTTCTTAGTGTTGCTGGCCGCAAGTGGGCCATGTGTAATCTTTCCATTTCTAAACCCGAATTCAATTCTTTCCTCAATGATGCCAATATCTACAAAATTGGAAGAGACACTACCTAGCATGTGTTCATAGAAGGGCTGGCTTGAGATATATATACCAATTCAGGGACTTACTGGCTAAGCTGTCTTGAAAGACGTGGATCAACAATTTTCATTAGATACGTGAGTCGCCACTCTTCTATAATATATTGTTCAGTTGCTCTTAGGATAAGAGGTATGTTTATATTTTTTAAATTCTGACACTTTAAGCTTGGGCAAAATCGCGTGTCTGATGGCATCTAAAGCGACTCCCGTTGGTTTGCATACACGATGTGGGTGCTAACAGGTACAGTGAGTGGCATTTGATTATGTTCAAAATATTGCTCAATTGTTAGAGTATAGCCTTGAGGAAGACTGTATGGAGGGAAACTCGATGGGAGCTACCTTGTCCCCTTGAGTGACATTATTTTGTATTTGTAACAAACCAGGGTATGTAATCAGAGGGTAGAAGGAAGTCACTTCTTCATGTGTGGCCACAAAGGCTTCTCTAGTGCTTTTTAAGGCTACCAGAGCCTCAAAAATTTGGTCCATTTGATCCTTGAGTTGATTGACATTGACCCTAATCGCTTTTTGTGCCTCCGACCAGTCTTCCATGTTCCCTCAATTGGCATGGGTCTATATGGGTGTCGCAGAAATCTAACTATTATTGCTTTTCTAAAATTCTATTTTATTTGAAAGATTTAGATGAGAACAAGATATGAAACGCAAGCTAAATCAAAAACTACAAAGTTGTGTGCATATTAAATATGATATAAATGACGAATAACAAGGGTCTGGATTAGAAAAGTAATCTCAGTCATACATCAGAAAATTTTTTTGCTCTTACTAAAAACTTTTTCTCTAAAGACTTTAAAACATATTCCTTCTCAATTTAACCCTTATATTAATTTCCATTTGTAGGAACACACAACTTTGTAATTTCTAACTTTAAACAAAATGGAGTCAAATGAGAGTGAATGCATGCAAGATTAGCTAATGTGACAACTTATGTATGAATGTTGTGTATGATGTAAAATGATAACGCAAAAATAAAAAATTATATACATGCTACCACAAATGTATGAATGAAGATACATGTTTGTATCTACAATGTCGAGTGACATGCTATGCAACTAACAACATGATTGACATAACCTAAACATGATGAGAAATAATGCATGTTTATACCCCAAGATGTACTTATTCGTGATATGAAAATGAGAAAGACTTATTAGTATGAACAAGAAAATGGTGAGGGGAAGAGGAATGCAAAAAAATCTTCCTTTGTGTCCTAAATCAGGTTTGGCATAGTAACACTTAAGATCTAGATGCATACTCAAATGGGAAGGCTCCTGATCCCTAAAGGTATAAGGCCACTAGAGCTATGACTCACTTCATCACAATATTCGCAGCAACTGGTAAACAACTTGCTTATGAGCATGTGAATAAAGCAAACAAACTCTAGTTGGGGTTCTCGCAAAAATTGAGAAAGGAATTACATCTTGGCAGTATTGCTACACAACCCCTTTCTATTTCTAAGTTTTCTCAAACTTGGGTATAGGGCCCCACTCATAATATGTAATTGTATGGGTGTGAAGGGAGAATTATGCATATAACCCCCCACCTGCAAAACAGCCAGAAAAGTTTTCAGGCAGATATATAACATGTCGTCTACCATAGGGTTCAATATTCTAGCAACAACAAAATAACAATCGTGTATAACAAAAGAAAGAGAAAGATAAACACTTGAAAAACCACACTCAATTTCACTTATTTAATTAAAATTACTTGACTCTCAAAATTAATCCCCAGTGAAGTCGTCATCTGTCGCAATCGGAATCGTGACTGAGACGACGATCCAAAAAGAAACTAACGAGTACCTTTATTTTTGGGGCCGACAAAGTTTGACCTTGCTCCTACGTATTTCCATCAGGGATGGAAAATCAGGGTTCAGTAGTTCTTTTTTAGAAAATTAATTTTTTGGGATGTTTGATATTTTTTAATTTTTGAAAGTTGTATATTTTTCATATTTTTGAAAAGTTGGTATTTTTATATTTTTTGGAAATTAGATGTTTTTATATATTTTTAGGAGAAAAATACGTATTAGACATGCTTGACGCGTGCGGTCATTTGAATATCTAAACGAAATAGTACCTTTACGAATTAAACCCCGCATTATGCGTGCGATCATTTAGATATTTAATCAAAATTTATTCATCGTATGAAAACAATTAAATAAAAATCAAATATAAAATTGTTGTCAAAACTATGTTTTTAATTATAGAAAATAAAGTATTATAATAGTGTATTTATGAATAATAAAAGATGATTAAAAAAGATTATTTAGAAAAAGAGGATACATAGCACATGGTGAGCCTCACGTGAATGAAAATATGTAGAATGGAAAACAAAGTGGGCTCCGTTGATGAAAGTAAAATGTTATGGAATAAAAACAAAGTGGGCCGCATGTGAATGAAAGTAAAATATGATGGAATGAGAAACAAAGTGGGCCCCACGTGGATGGAAGTGGGATGAGAAATAAAGCGGGTGGGCCCTACACACATGAAAAAATGTGTCCCCCACATGCACTAACATTAACACTGCACACAAATCAGAAAAGTAAAACACGAAGGAGGTTGGCATTAAATGGCACCCCCTCATGCACGTAAATGAACCATAGTTGATACCTATACCATTAAAGCAAAATACTCACTGCACTTGAAATTGAATAAGCACTTTTTAAAAAAATATCAAAACGCACAGCATGTAAAATATAGCCCTATGCATCAACACTAAAAGGAGCGCTTGGCATTCTCGCGGCTGCCATCGCCGACGGAGATGTTGCGAAAGGTGCCACCACGGGTCCATTACTGGCAACATGACTTGCAGAAGTGGCGCGGCTGGGAGTAGTTGTAGCTGGAGAGCTTGGTATTGGTGAACTCGCAACGGGGATAGTGGAGGTTCTCTTGAGATAGCAGAGGTTGGCCATGGATAGGGAGGTGCATGGGAGTATGGTGCTATGGTGACGTTGTGGCGGTGGTTGTTGGAAGGAGGTGGTGTCGCGACAGTGGTCCACGCACGGCGGTGCAATGGCGTGAGAGCTTTAAGGCGACGGGAGAGAGTATGGCACCATCGATAGGGTGGCAAGTGGCGGCCTTGGGTGGGAGCACGGTGAAGGTGTCTTGGCTTGAGGTAGGGCTGGTTCGGTGGGTGTTTGCATGGTGACCTACCATTGTGGCTTTGAAGAGGTGCATGGAGGCACGGGAGAGGTGTAGGTCAGTTTGTTGTGGAGGGTTTAGTGGGTGTTTGCATGGTGATTTCTTTGGGCTTGGTGTGGTGGGGCTGTTTTGGTTGTTGGTGGTGGTGTAGCTGGTGCACTAGGTGTAATTGCAGGTTGTTGGAGGCCAGGCTTGAGAATGGAGGTAGTGGGGGAAGAGGACGTGGGCAGCGTGGTGTATGCATGCTTACAAGGGTTGATATTTGGCAAGGGAGGGGGCATCGAACATAAGGTGGAGATGAATGACCTTGAGAATGTGATTTTGGTGGTATGGTTAGGGTGGCAACGGGCCCGGTGGTTGTGTGAGAAAGCATTGGAGAGCTTAGTATGTTTGGGTAAGTGAAAATGGTTTTTAGAAGTTGTTTATCAAGGAGAAGGGAAACGGGATTGAGGGTTACGAGAATGAAGAAGAATGGAAGCAATGATGAAGGTGAATCTCGTGTATGTAGGTTGTTATTTTTCTTTTGTGGCTACTACCATCGTTGAGGCTGATAATGGGGTTTCTAGTGAGTGTAGAAGAGTAAATGAAGAATGAAGAGGATCACCAACAGTATATGGGAATAGAGTGGGGAAATTGTGTATATTTTTCTCTTGAAGAAGCGGAGAAGAACCACTTGTATTAGTATGTTGGGTGAGCCAAAAAGTTGATGGGTGGCACGAGCGAAGAATGATGCCCCTAGTGTATGTGAGGGTGAGTGGGTTGCTATGTACATGAAACCGTGAGGTGCCCCTGCTTGTGCAATATTAGTGCAAGATCTCCGGTCAATGTTCTAACCAAATGAGGTAGTCGAACCGAGAGTTCTAAAGAGAGGGGATCAAGCCCCTATTGCCAGGGACCAAAACAACTTTTTGGTCTGTGAGAGTGGCCTCTAAGGATTAGTGGATTATGGTCTATGTTTTTGTGATGCTAAAGAAGAGCTCAGAGTGAAAATGAAATTGCAACAAGCCCTCCTCCCCCTAAAATGACTTGAGTGAGATCTTTTATGAAGAGTAGAATTAAGGCTACCTTTGACTAGGCAGCTGCTAGTGTCAATCCCCCGGTTGTGTGTCCATCCCCAAGTAAAAAGAGCCATGCGCATAGGGGCACGGGTGTTGACTTGGTCAGATGTTTTCAAGGACAGAACAATTTAGGTAATGCTAGCTGTAAGATGAAGTATTGCAGAACAATTTTGCATAAGGTAATTCTGGTGCTAGCCATATGAGGGAAGCATTATAGAGAAGGGAAGCATTGCAACATTGCAGAGGGGGCAGGAGTGTAAGATTTGGAGTTTTATGGTGGTGTGAGGGTGATACAGCTTGTATGTTCATTGATTCTGGGCGCTCCCATTTTAATTTATCATTTTTTTTGTTACTTGTTATTATTATTTTTTTATTAGTTATTATTTTAAGAAAAGAAAAGAAATATAAAATAAAACTACATATATATTTAATGAAAATGATAAAGAAATATATATATATATATATATATCTTTTTTTCTTTTTCTTTGATTTTAATAAAGAAGGTAAAAACCTAATAGCAAGATAAAAGTAATCATAAAAAATTATATTTTTATATTTTATTTAAAAACGAAAATAGGAGAAAAATAAAACAAAATATATGTTTTTTTTCATTTTTTTAATGATAGAGAATAAGAGCAAAATCCAAAATTTAAATCAAAAGATTTTTTTTATTAATATTGAGAAATTAATAAAAACATTTTTTTTTCACCGAACGAAATTAGGTGTTGACACCCCCGTGCAGGTGGTTTCCTCTATTTCAGTATCAGGTTTATTGAGAATGACTTTTGAACTCATATAATAAATATGGAAATTAAGAACCTTATACGTTCTTGTTGGTTTTCATTATGGAAAAATACAATTCTAATCTTGTGTAAAGAAGTTTGTTTTTCCATTTGTGATCGAATAAGGTCAAACTTGAAGTACTTATAGAAAATTTAAAAGGTATGAAATCCATGTCCAGTGGTTTCCTCTATTTCGGTATCAGGTTTTCTCATAGGGACTTTTTAACTCATATAATAAATACGAAAAGTGAACCTGGTGCATTCATGTTGTCTCTCATTAGGAAAACACACATTTCTAATGTTGTGTAAAGAAGTATGTCGCTCCATTGCGATCCAATAAGGTTAAATTGAAAGTACTTCCTGAAAATTATAAAACTCCTCTAAAAGGTATGATACGCACATCCAGGCACTCCCCTTTATTTCGATATCAGGTTTACAGAGAAGGATATTTGAACTCATGTAACAAATATCATACCTTTATTCCAATAACAATTTCACTACCCCAACCAACTTGCCAAAGAACACCAGAACACTCCAATGTCAAAAAAGTCAGAAGACATATGCAAAAACAAAGTACTTGTAAAAAGAAACCTACACATGAGACGAGAGGGTAAAAGGAGAGGAAAAAATAAAGGAGAAGAGAGAGTAAGAAAAAAAATAGAAAGAAAGAAAGAAAAGAACCCAAAAAAGGAAGAAAGAGATGAGACAAGCAGAAAATAGAAAGTAAATAAAATGTAGATAGATATATAAATAAATAAATAATTATTATTTTTGACACGTAAGAGTATCAATATATCATTATCCAAAACTAAAAAAAATCTAACAAATATAAAAATAGTAAATAATTATTTAATATATTTTCAATCACATTTTACATTAACTCAAACAAATGTAAAAATAATAGGTAAAAAAATTAAAAAAATAAAATTATATTAAAATAAAAAAGATAATAGTAAAAAAAATTAAATAAGTTACAAGTAAAAAAACTTATAAAATAACTTACTTTAAAATACATTTGTTAGTCAAAATAATCAACTAATAGAAGAGATTGATACCTATCACTCTTAATACCCAACTTTAATAACACTTGAAAATTATGTGGATATAGTTTTCAATTATTTTTTTTTGAATTTATTTTTAAGGTTTTAAATTTAATGCTCATTAAGTAAAAAAATATATGCAAAATAATATATTATTACTTTATTTGAATGATTTGTATTGAGAATCCCACATTATATAAGGTTTTACATTACGTTATAACTTTATCTTTTATAAATCAATCTAAGCTTAAAGTTCAATTTCTAAATAGTATTATAACTTATTAGAACAAAGTTTATTGAATCCTCTTTTATTAAAGTGTATGAGTTAAAATATTTTTAAATATGTCTAAAACTCACTTTAACTAACATAACCAAATTACAAAAACATGAACTTTAACTATAACTACCCTTTTAGAGAGAAAAACAAAAACTAACAAGATATGGTTTATTACATTTTGAAGAGAATTAAATTAATAATTAATAATGAATAATGAATATGATTTATTTATTAGATGCTAGTATAAAAAAATTAATGATTATCAAATTTTACAAAATATAAGTTATTTTTTATTTTAAAAGTTATAAATTAAATCTTTAATCTTAAGTGTTAATTTTATGAGATTGAATTAAAATTAAAATTTATTTTTTAATATAATATCAAAATATCAAGATAAGTTTTGTTGGATTTATATAATGTCATCGCCGTTACATTTCATATATTATTATGCTTGAGATGTTGAAACGTTAATTTTCTATTTTCAAAGTTACAAATTAAATTTTTTAATCTTAAGTGTCCATTTTATAAAAATACATTCAACTTAAAATTCACTTTTTTTATTAATACATATAATGATTTCCTCTGTTATCATGTTTGAGATAACAAAATTATATTTGAGATCTCATATGAATTAAACCAAATTATAAAAACTTACAAAGAAAAAATAATATAACAAAATAATGAGTACGTTTAAAACAGAATTAAATTAATAATTAATAACTACTTTAAATATTTTTCAATATTCATTAAATGAACATGGTTTATTCATTGAATGCTGATAAACAAAATTAATTATTATCAAGTCTTACAAAAATTTAACTTACTAAGTTTTGCTAACATAAAAAGAAAAAAATTAATCTAATTAAAATTTGAAAGAACAAAAGAATAAGAAAATAATAATCATTTTGAAAGAGAATTCGATTAATAATTAATAATAACTTTAAATAATTCTGTATTCACATAATGAATATGATTTATGCGTTAGTTAGATGATAGACAAAAGAATTAATGATTATCAAGTTTTACAAAAATATAAGTTATTTTTTATTTTGAAAGTTATAAATTAAATTTTTTAATGTTAAATATAAATTTTGTGAAATTGGATTAAACTTAAAATTTATGTTCTAATAAAATATAAAATATTTATAGATTTTATTGAATCTATATAGTGTCATCTATCGTATTTAAAATGTTCAATACTCAACCTGTAATTTTCTATTTTCAAAATTATAAATTATTTTTTTAATTTTAAATGTTAATTTTATAAAATTATATTGAACTTAAAATTCTCTTTCTAATATAATGAAAGCGAGTTTTATTATTGATTTTTATAAAATTACAAATTATTTTAAATTTTGAATGTTTTAAATTACAATTTTCCGAGTTTAGATATCTAAATTAAGGTATTACAATTTTAAAATAAAAGTAAAAAAAATTAAAGACATTAAAATGAAAACTAACTTATGTGGTCCAAAAGTTGTTCTCTATAAATTCCGTGTCAGTTCATGTCTTGTCACACACTCTTCTTTCTTCCTGTAAACCAAAAATTTTTCTTACCGTTTCACCTTTCGTGGTTTGTGATGGATTTGTCGCTTCCTCTCTCAGTGCATGCAGGAGAGAAACGAAAAAGTGAAGAATCAGAATCGGTAGTTCTCTATCTCGTGTTACTTACTGCGTCTTTTCTCGATTATTTTTTGGCTTCATGTGCTTAATATACTATTTGTTTTGAAAATCTGTTAAATACAACACACACCACATTACTCATTCTCATTTATCAGATGGTAAAGCTTGAACCTTTTGAGCTACTCTTTATTCGATTTGCGTCTGCGAGTTCTGGGTTTGAGTTTGCTTTGGTGCTTTCCTCTTCCATGACAAGAAAGGGATTGTTTTTGTAATGGGGGTGTTTTTCTTTCGTTTTTGAATGTAGGTTGATCAAAGAGACAAAGAAGCTATGGAAGATGCACTCTCAATGGATACACACACTCATGCGAAGCAGCAGAAGATTACACCTGATGTTGTTCTTCCATTTGCCAGAAGGTGAGTTTAATGTG
>Ga0099825_1008501_pt1 | contig 12119 bp, 10 predicted proteins | sample SiratroredBW_FD_76838 | JGI IMG/M metagenome (GOLD analysis project Ga0099825, IMG submission 76838) | Root nodule microbial communities of legume samples collected from California, USA - Siratro red BW | ecosystem: Host-associated > Plants > Roots > Nodule | place: USA: California | collected...
CCTGCCCTCCTCAAAAATTAATCTGTGCTGTGCATCTAATTTCAAGCCAATAATTAAAAGCGATCAGAAAACTAAAAGCATATTTTATGTTTATCACATTCATTCACTTTTTATGATTAAGATTTAAAAAAAAAAAAAATTAATGCAAAACAATAGTCTAACCTTGTACTGAAACTCAAATATGGTTTCAATTCCTCGGCCAATAATGCCACAAACCCGACAAACATAACCAAGATCATCTTTCAAAATAAAAGAATGATCACAGTCCTCATCGCTTTCTGCTTCTTCATGGTCTTTTTCTACTTCTCCATCTGGCAGAGGATTTGCGGAAACAACCTAGTATAGGGAACAATTAAACTACATCAATGCCAAAGGAACCTGAAACTGCAATTTGCAGGTACACTTCAATGTAATAAATAATGTACTTAAAATTTAAATCACGACGTATACAAGTAGTTTTACATAGCACAAAATAAAATCACAAATAGGTAATATTTACAGTAATGGGAGCCTTACATCATGTACAATGTTTCAACAATTCAACACATACAACTACAATTAATATGAATTTCCTGACTTTTTGTTATTCTAGCGTACGAAATAATAGGCATAAATAACTGATGCTAAGCTTGGCTGATAGAAATGGATAGACCGTTTGTAGTGTATATCTAAGAAAGTATTTAAATTCGTCTGCTTAAACAAGGAATGATCCAGTTAACACCGCTACTCAAAGAATGAACTGTGTTATAATTTATCAATTGATTTATTTTCTGGACACTTGGCTGTTCAACTATAGTTATCTTCGAAGAAAAATCTTTCGTCTCAGCAACCCTAACCTAACACGTCAATTTTAGTAAAGAATTACAAATTAAATGACATAAAAAAAATCATCCAAATGAGTATAGGATAAAGTACATGACAAAGACAAGCATTATTATTGAAAAATAAGAAACAAAATAAAGTATTATACTTTGGAACACTCCAATGCCATTGACATCTCCTTCCAAATATCTTCTAGGCCCTCATTATCTGCGGTATCAACTTGATGATCCTCTTCCTCCTTTACACCAATATAAACGCCGTTATCTTCCCTAGCGATAATTTTACCTGCCATACTTGTCTCAATTTTCAGATCTTTACTTTTGCCGTGGTTAGGAATGGGAGTAGGCTGCCTCTGAAATGCATTGTTCGACACAGAACAGTAAAGCATGTTAGTGAAATCACTTACATTGAAATGAAGAGAAAAGAAAGAGCTAGCATCTTCACATGAAGAATATCTACAAATTTAAATCTAAATACACATAAACTTACGAAGTTACCTAAATACAAATGTCAGGTGATTCAAGTGAAAAATTTTCACACAATATGTTTAAAAAAATGATTAAAGTCATATATCATTCACCATTCGCTTTTCAACATTAATATGTGAATTAATATGTGAATAGCAGGAGCAAAGTGAAAGAGTATTTAGAAATAGCACAACATCTAGATAAAATATAAATCGAGACAGATCTATTATTTCCTTTTAACCCAGTGACCAAGCAATATAAACGATCAAACGTAAACATTAATACTGCATCAGAACATTCATATTTAGCAATACATCCAATCCAAGATATCAAAAATTATGACTACAAGAAAAACTAAACACTTATTTTTAATAGAATTAAGCAGTGTTAAGAAAATAAAGGATTAAGAATTGTTAACCATATTTGTTTCATGCTTCAAATTTCATTTCAGATCTACCCTTTTTCATCTGAGCTTTAACACAAAGAAGAAAGAATATTATGCTTAAACAAAAACAAATTAAATTTGAGAGTTTAATGTAATGATAATCATTTTGCATTAGTTATACATATTTTTGAGAAAAAATGTTTAAAAAATTAAGTGGTTTTACTTAATTGACGACTATTCCATATTTATAAGAAGATATGTCCATCCATAATTATCTGCGGTTTCTTTCTTGGATTTCTCCAATTCCATTATACAGAGGAATTTTCCTCTAATCGGTGATACATATTGGTATAAGATTTTACCTACTTCCTTTGTTTGATACCTTGGTTCCTATCATCATCCCTATATGGATCATATTACTAATATATTCCAACTAAAAACTTATGCATATTAATAACCATTATTTGAATATTGATAATTAGTATATTTAAATTATTATAAAACTAAGGAAAAACTTACAAGTGTCTTTATCACTACACAAGATGGTGCAACTGGTCTTGGCAACACAACTTCGTGTAATGGAACCATACATTTATCATGTCTATCATCTTCCTCTCGTGAAGTTTCATGAAATAGAACAATAGATTTATTTAGTTTATCATCTTCCTCTTCTGAAGCCTCATAAAACGGAACAATAGATTTTTGATGTACATCATCTTCCACATCTGACTCAATGTGAATAACAACAGGAATTGGAGCTGCACGAACATCCTTCCCAGAGTTTTCCCCCTCCGAATCTTTGACATTATGATATGTCAAACCAGAGTCTAGTTGGTCTTCGAACTTAATAGTGTCTTCATCCTCGTCATTTACCACATCCATCCATTGATTAACAAGTCTAGGATACTTTGCAAAGTAAGGTCCAAGTACCTGCATTTTTCGTGCTACAAGGTCCTCTATCTCCCCTGTGACACTTCCAAATTCCCCACTCTCTATACGACGAACATCCGAAACTGCAAATGGATTCGTATGATCCACGACATTTGATAACTTGTGTCTTTTGCCTGTGTCAGTGCCAGCGGAAAATCCTGGTTTCACAAAATGAAACTATACTCAAAAGAACTGCAGATATTCCATCTAAGTGTCAAATATTGAATATTGGGCAAAGCAGGCGTCCTGAGGATAACAAAAGTACAAAAGCAGAACCTCCCATTCTCAGTGCTCATATACTTCAACTAATACTTCATTTTATTAAGTTTTATTAAACATATTACACAGCTAAAATTCTACTTCCAATTGAAAAACACAACAAAACGCACTTTAAGAAACACGTACTGTACCACCTTGATAATCCACATAACCAATATACACCTTCATCAAGTTCTATTAAGCATATCACACAATTAAAATCCTACTTCAAATTGAAAAACACAACAAAAGGCACTCTAAGAGAACACTATAAAGCTTCTTCTTCGTGGTACAAAAAATGTTCGAACTCAAATTTAAGATTCTCACCACACACACTTACACACCACACTGCACACAAAAAGATTAAAAAAAATCCCAAAGTTGTAAAAAAATTGTAATAATCCACCAAACAACGGACAAAATTTAGAAACAAACAAAGATGACAAATGACATTGAAAATGCAAATAAGAAACAGAGAGAGGAAAAAGAGGAAGAAAAGGAGAAATGTACCGGTTGAACGACGGCGTTTAGCATGGTAATCAGCATAGGACTCCATCGGTATCTTTCACCGAAACGAAAACACTGAAAATTGAAGAAAAAGAGATATAAGAAAAAAAGTGTTGAATCTGTAGAAATAGAAAAACAAAGAAATGAGGGTTACGGAGAAGAAGAAGCGACGAAGAGAGAAAATGAAATTGGAGAAATTGAGAGCGCGGAAGCATCGAAGACTTTATAGACATAGCACTGAGAAAGTTGGTTACGACTCTTCTCCTTCAGCTGCAGTAATCCTCTGTATCGCAGTCGCAACCTTCATGCAGTGTGGATGTGGAATTAACTGCCAAATGTTTGACGCGAAAGTGACTCAAGAAATTTGAACCGTTCGATTCAGTTCCTGCCTAAAATTTTCACTGTTTACTTACTAAACTTACTTTTGCAGTCAGGGTGCATGCAAACTATTTAGTCAATAAAGGGACTTAATTGATGATAGTTATAAAAAGCTTGTAACTTTTTCTTAATACATGATTTGTCTTAATCTAATTAATTAGTAATTTTAAGTTGACTTAATTAAGTTTCAAACTGATCATAAATTTAATTATTTTTAATTATATTTTTAGAGTATTAAATATTTTAAAAAATTTACATTTTTCAGTTAAGATGTTAGTTTTATATGTGTTATATTTTACATTAAATTTTAAAATTTTTCTTTATATTAAACACAAAATCTCATCTATCGAAACAAAATTAAAATTTCTAAACAATTATATAATATATATATATATATATATATATATATATATATATATATATATTATATTAAAAATAAAAGACAAATATTAAATATGTAACAAACTGCATAACTATTTTATTAGAAAGAGTTATAAATTTAATAGATGCATAATTTTAACTCATCTGGGTAGACTAATTAATTTGATGAAAAAATTAGAAAGAAAGGAATTAAGACTTCATTGATTTTTTTGTCTAATTACTATAAGTTGCTAAGATGTTAATTACTATTTCAGTTAGTTTAATTTTAACACGTTATGCATTTAAGTATTATTTAATTAAACATAAATAATATTAAATAAATTATTTTTAAAACTGTTACAAAATAAAATCCATAAATTAGGATGTGTAATAATATTTTGAAAAAGATAATGTCACAATTAAAAAAATTTCTTTTTCTGATGTTATTAATAGGGAGTTTTTCTTTTTCTTCCCAGCTTTTAATTTATTGATTACTGTTTAGATGTGTAGTTATTTAATATTAATCATAAAAATTAGTATTTCATTTAATTCAAATTTAGTTTTAATTAAATTAATTGCATGTTTACTTTTGCAAAGCAGCTTTCCTCTGCCCTAACCAATCTTGGGTTCATTTTCATAATTTCAAAAATGATTCTTTAAAATGATTTTTGAATTATCTATTTTGATAATTTTTTAGAACACGTTTTGAAAATTAATTGTTTTAACAATAACGTCTTAATCTTTAATTAGATTTAAAATTTAATATAAAATTTCAATTATATTAAATTTGAATGGACTATGTTATATCTAACAACACATATAATTTATTATATGTGTGATGTTGTATCTTATAAAATACATAAAATATAAAATTTAATTACACCAATTATGAATAGTGGTGTTGTAATGTGGTGTTGTGTTGTAAGACACCACATTTAAGTTTCTCACTTGTACACCAGGCTAAAAAAAATGAAAAAATATTCTCATTAAATCCTAAAATTTAAAAATTGAATAATCCAAAAAAATGGATAAAATTTTAAAAAACAAACTAAAATAACATTGAAGTGGCAAATAAGTGGTAATCAACATTTTTATATTGTATCAAATAGAAGAGAAAAATAAAAGCAAGAGAAGAAAAAAGATTCTCTATTGATATCTTTCAATGAAGAAACTGAATTTATAGAATAAGTAATGGAGTAAGAGACAATTATTTAAACTATATCTACATTAATACAACTTGATTGATAAGTAAAAAAATTCTTTCTGTAAAAACTTTAATTTTAAGATATAATTATATATTATTGTTTTCATCATTTACTCTTAATTCAGATTTTAAGTTAAACTATTTTTTTATATTTCAAAACTACAAGAAAAGACACGTTCTTGCTTAGCAAAAAAAGTTTTAGAAAGTCTTAAAAACACAGTTTAACATCTTTTTATATTCTCCATGATTTAGAAGATAAAACTCTAAATTTAATTAAAGATTATTAGTTCCAAATTTGATTGGAGAAATATAGTTATGATATATATATATATATATATATTATGTGCTATTGTTTATTGTTCTCTATATTTACCTAAACAATACATATTATGAAGCATATTACACAGCTAAAATTCTAATTGATTAAAAAACACAACAAAATGCACTTTAAAAAAAGACCATCAAAGCTTCCTAGTACAAAATTCGTCCTAAAATAGTACTTAACATTTAAGATTCTCACCACACATTCTCATACACTAAACTAAACTGCACATAAAAAGATTAAAAAAAATATTTTCATTAAATCCTAAACTAAAAGAATTGAAATAATCTATTAAAAAGGGACAAATTTTAGAGATAAATAAAAATGTACGTGGTAATCAATATCTTATTATATGAAAATAGAAAACAGAGATTAAAAAAAGCAGCAAGAGAATGACAGCGTTTTGCGTAGTAATCAACCGATGACTCCATTAACATCTTTCAACAAAACAATGAAATTGAAAATTAAAGAAAATAAATAAATAAAATTATCACAAACTGAAGAAGAAAGATAAGAAAAAAGTGTTGAATCTATCCATTTTATAACCATAGAAATAGAAAAACAAGAAAACTGAGAGGAAATGAGGGTTATGAAGAAAAAGGAGAAGTGGCTAAAAGAGAAAATGAATTTCCAGAAAAATTTAGAGCTAAAGATTGAAGAATTTGCTAAGATGTTAATTATTATTTCAGTTTAATTTTAAAACTTGAAAAATATTATTTAATTAAACATAAATGATCTCAAATAAAGATTTTATAAAACTGTTACAAAAGTCCATAAATTTTAAAATTTTCCTTTCCTGATGTTATTAAAAGCTTTTTTTTTTCTTCACAGCTTTTAATTTATTGAATTAATGTTTAGATGTGTAGTTATTTAATATTAATCATAAAAATTAGTATTTCATTTAATTCAAATTTAGTTTTAATTAAATTAATTACATGTTTACTTTTGCAAAGCAACTTTCTTGTGCCCCTAACAAATTTTGAATGCATTTTCACAATTTCTAAAATAATTCTTTAAAATGATTTTTGAATTATCTATTTTGATAATTTTTAGAACATGTTTTTTTGAAATTTTTAAAACTGAATTTCTAGAATAAACTTTTTTGAAATTTTTAAAACTGAATTTCTAGAATAAACTTTTAAAATTTGAAATATATTTTAAAATAAGATTTCTGAAAGGTATATAATATTTTTTTAAAAACAAGACATTCTTAATCTTTAATTGAATTTAAAATTTAATGTAAAATTTTTTAATTGTATTAAATTTTGGTGAGTAGTGTTACATCTGACAATATAAGTAACAAAATAAAATTTAGTTGCACATAAAATTTGAGTAGTGATATTGTATTTGACAAGACATGTAAAACAATGATAATAAAATAAAATTTAATTACATTAAATTTGAGTGATGGTATTTTATCTAATAAAATATATATATAAAAAAAATAAGATTTAATTATATTAATTAAGAGTGAGTAATGTTATGCCGGACAACATAAGTAATAATGTTATTTCACATTGTATTTCAGTTTTCTCAGTGCACATGCTTGTACACCACACTAGACACAAAAATATTAAAAAAGTATTTTCATTAAGTGAAAAAATTGAAATAATAATAAAAAATTTAAAAACCAAACTAAAATGATATTGAAAATGCAAATACGTGGTAATAAACATTTTATTATGTGAAAAAAAAAACAAATAGAGAAAAAAGAGGACAAGAAAACAAGAAATGTACAGTTGGTATCTTTTAAAGAAATGAAAGAATTGAGAACCGAAGAAAAATAAATAATATTATTGCAAATTGAAAAAGAAAGATATAAGAAAGTGTTCAATTTATTCATTTTTAAATAGAGATTGTAGAAAAAAAGAAAACGAAGGTTACAAAGAAGAACCGATGAAGAGAGAAAATGAGTTTTTTCATATATTTTTATTATCTTTTCAAAAATTTTAATTCAATTCAATATTTTTATAATATTTTTTATTTTAATTTGAAACCAACTAATAATCAAAACTTTAGTTTCATATAAATTTAAGAAAAATAAATTTAAGATGTGTCATAATATTTTAAAAAATATAATGTATTTTTAATTAAATTTTGAAATAAATTAGAAAAAGTTATAATAAATGCACTATATATATTTATTTAATTTTTTTATTTTTATTCCTATATCAACAAAAACAATGGTCTAACCTTAAAACTCAAATATGGTTTCAATTCTTCTGTCAGTAATGCCAACAAACCCGACAAACATAACCAATATCATCTTTCAAACATAACCAATATCATCTTTCAAAATAAAAGAAAGATCACATTCCTCATTTCTTTCAGCTTCTTCATGACCTTTTTCTACTTCTCCATTTGGCAGAGGATTCCTTTTCAACCCAATGACCAAGCAATATAAAGAATCAAACATAAAAATTAATATTGCGTCAGAACATTCAAGTTTAGCAATGCAATGCAAATTATGCTTAAACAAAAACAAATTAAATTTGAGAGTTCAATGCAATGGTAATCACCTTGCATTAGTTATACATATTTTTGAAAAAAAAAGGTTTAAAAGATATAAGTAGTTTTACTTGCTAGATGACTATTCCATATTTGTAAGAAAATTTTAGCTACTTCCCTTGTTTGATACCTTAGTTCCTATCATCATCTCTAGATGGAACATGTTACTAATATATTCCAAATAAAAACTTATATATATTAATAACCATTATTTGAATATTGATAATTCATACATTTAAATTATTACAAAATTAAAGAAAAACTTACAACTGTCTTCATCACAACAAGAGACGGTACAACTGGTCTCGGCAACACAACTTTGTGGAACGGAACAATATATTTATTATCTCTATCATCTTCCTTTTTTAAGCTTCATGAAATAGAACAATAGATTTATTAGGTCTATCCTCTTCCTCTCCTGAAGCTTCATGAAATATAATCAAAGGTAAAAAATTGAAAATAGTATTAAAACTTGAAGCATCAGCATGATTAGCGTATAAAAAAAATGTGTTTGGACTCAACATTTAAATTCTCACCACACATGCTTACACACCACACCACACTACACACAAAAAGATTAAAAAGAAATATTCTCTTCAAATCGGAAAGTAAAAAATTTAGAAACAAACAAAAATAACATTGAGTGTCCAAATAGATTGAAAGACACCGTGGTAATCAAGAGAAAACTTCATTAGTATCTTACACCAAACCCAAGAAACTGAAAATGGAAGAAAAAACAAATAAGATTATTGCTGGAAAAAAAATAAAGAAAAAAAATGTTCAATCTATCTATTTATCAACAATAGAAAAATAAGGAAAAGATGAATACTTAAAAAAAGAGAAGCGGCGAAGCGAGAAAATGAACTTATGAGAGATTCTGCAAACGTGGCTCAACTGTTTGTAATTTTTTTTAATACAAAAATTTTTCTTAATCTAATTAATTAGTGATTTTAAGTTGATTTAATTAAGTTTTAAATTTATCATAAATTTAATTATTTTTAATTAAATATTTTAACACATTAAATATTTTTTTAAAAAAATTATTCTTACATTAAGATCTTATTATTTAATTTTATGTTTGTTATATTTATCATTTAATTTGTAATTTTGCTTTATATTATACACATAATCTCATCTATCCAACAAAATTAACAATGATATCATATAATTAATAGAAAAATTAACTATAAAAATTTAATTGAAAAACAATAATAATTTAATTAAAAATACTTAAATATATGAAACTTGAACCGTTTGATTCAGTTGGTGCTGAAAATTTTAACTGTTTGATGGGTGTTGGTCAAACTTTTGTAGTCAAAGTGTATCCATGATTAGTGAATAAACTTACTTAATTGATGACAGTTATAAAAACTCTATAATTTATTTTTAATACATAATTTTTCTCAATTAATTAGTAATTTTATAAAAACTATATAATTTTTAGAGCACTAAATATTTAAAAAAATTATAGTTTTTATTTAAGATGTTACTATTTAAGTTTTATGTTTATTATATTTTACATTTAATTTTGTAATTTTGTTTTATATTAAACACACAATCTCATCTATCTAACAAAATTAACAATGATATCATATAATTAATAGAAAAATTAACTATAGAAACTTAATTAAAAATACTTAAATGTGTGAATAACTTATAATTCAATTAACTCTAAATTAATTAAAATTGTCTTCAATTTTGAAAAGGAAGGAAATTTCCCCACAAAACTTATTAAATATGTAACAACTGTTAAAAAAGAGTGGATAAGTTTAGGATATGTAATAATATCTTGAAAAACATTATCTGATAATATGAACGTAATATTTAAAACATTATCATTTTTCTGATGTTATTAAAAGCGATTTTTTTTTCTTCCCTGCTTTTAATTTTTTTGAATTAATGTTTAAATGTGTAGTTATTTAATATTAATCATAAAAATTATTATTTAATTCAAATTTAGTTTTAATTAAATTTATTGTGTGTTTACTTTTGCAAAGCAACTTTTGTATGCCCCTGACAATTTTGGGTGTAGTTTTATAATTTCTAAAGCTATTTTTTAAAATATTTTTTGAATTATCTATTTTGATAATTTTTTAGAACATGTTTTTGAAATTTTTAAAACTGAATTTCTAGAATATAACTTTTATAATATAATTTTAAGAGAAAAATTTATAAAATATATGAAATATATTTTAAAATAACTTGTTTAGAATGTATATAATATTTTTTAAAATAAAACAATTTATCCTTAATATTTAATCCGATTTAAAATTTAATGTAAACTTTTAATTGTATTTAGTTTGAGTAGATAGTATTACATTTGACTAAACACATAACAAAATAAAATTTAACTGTCTTAAATTTAGGTGGATAGTATTACATCTGAAAAAATATATAAAAAATAAAATATAATTACGTTAATTAATTATAAGTGAGTCATTAATTATGAGTGACAACATCACTTACTTAACTTGATACCACATTTAAGTTTCTCATAGCACATGCTTGTACACCACACTGCACACAAGAAAAAAAAAGATTAAAAAGGATATTCTCATTAAATCTTAAATTGAAAAAATTGAAATAATTCACAAAAAATGGATAAAATTTAAAAACAAACTAAATTTACATTGAAAATGTAAATACATGGTAATCAACACAAAAGAGAAAAATCGAGGAATGTAAATAATAGAGAAAAAAAGAAGAATGTAAAAAATGGACGACAAACTCTATTGGTATCTTTCAACAACAAAAATGAAGAAACTAAAAATTGATGAAAAACAAATAACATTATCTCAAGTCGGAAAAAAAAATGTTTCAATTTATCCATTTTCTAATAAAAATTGAGAAAAACAAAGGAATCGAGGGTTACTAAAATAAGTGGTCAAGGATGAAAAAGAACTTTTTTTGAAAAATTTAGAACAAAAGTAGAGAAATTTATTTATTTTTATTATAATTAATTAGTACACACTACAAAATATTATGTTCAAAAAATTTAATGTACAAAACAGTATTACCTACAATGTTTTTCTTCTATTTTCTAATCAATCAGTAATTCAAAACATCAAAATTAAATTTATGAAAAAACAAGAAAAAAAATGTAGTTAGGATACATGATAACATTATTGAAATTAAAGAGGTTAAGTGATACATATATACATTATTGAAATTAAAGAGGTTAAGTCATATATTTAAATTATTACAAAACTAAAGAAAAACTTACAATTGTCTTCATCACAACAGGAGACGGTGCAACTAGTTTGGTGGAAAGAAACAATACATTTATTATATCTATCATCTTCCTTTTTTTAAGCTTCATGAAATGGAACAATACATTTATTACGTTTATCTCTTTCTCTTTCATGAAATATATTCAAAGATAAAAAAAACTTGAAAGTAGTATTAAAATTGAAGCATAAACATGATTAGCGTAAAAAAAAGTACCACATTGATAATGCATATAACCAATACACACTTTTATCAAATTTTATTAAGCATATTACAACTAACATTCTATTTCTGACTAACACAACAAAATGCCCTATAGGAGAACATGTACAAAAAAATGTTTGGACTCAACACTTAAGATTCTCACCACAGATGCTTACACATCACACTACTCATAAAAAAATTAAAAATAAATATTCTTTTCAAATTGGAAAGTAAAAAAATTGAAACAGTCTACCAAAATACGGACAAAATTTAGAAACAAACAAAAATGATATTGAGTGTCCAAATAGAAACAGAAAGTGAAAAAGGAGCAAGAGAACGAGATATGTACTCTTTGAACGAGAGCATTTTGCTTGGTAATCAAAAGAGGACTTCATTGGTATCTTTCACCGAAGCCAAGAAACTGAAAATGGAAGAAGAAACAAATAAGATTATCACAAACTAAGAAAAAAATAAAAAGAAAGAAAAATATTCAATCTATCTATTTATCAACAATAGAAAAAGAGAATACTTAGAAAAAGAGAAGCG
>Ga0099825_1008502_pt1 | contig 12115 bp, 6 predicted proteins | sample SiratroredBW_FD_76838 | JGI IMG/M metagenome (GOLD analysis project Ga0099825, IMG submission 76838) | Root nodule microbial communities of legume samples collected from California, USA - Siratro red BW | ecosystem: Host-associated > Plants > Roots > Nodule | place: USA: California | collected...
AAAATATTTAAAAAAAAAAAAATTTTTATAATAAAAAAAAAAAATTTAAAAAAATAAAAAAAAAAAAAAAAAAAAAAAAAAAAAAAAAAAAAAAAAAAAAAAAAAAAAAAAAGAAAAACACGAGACCAAATGACACCAAAAAGAATAATCATGCATAAGAACTTGGACCACAACAAAGGGTTATATAAATTTCATCAAATATTAGGAGTAAGCTCATTGTACTAACCTTACTTTTTACTTGACCCTTGAAGCAATTTTGTTGAAAAATTTTATTTCAATTAAAACCCACCCTAATTGGCAATCATGTGATATTTTGGAAACCTATTTCTGGAAAATAATTTCCAGAATATAAATTTATGTTCTGAAAAATATTTTTTAAAACGTAAAATTTATATTCTAATTTTCAAAAAATCAATTCTACAACACATATTCTGAAATTTAAAATTAAAGTTCTGAAAAATATTTTTCAGAATCTAAATCTGGAATATTTCAAAAAATATTTTTTAAAACATAAATTATTTCCAGAAAATGTTTCTCACAAACCATTCAATTATGATCATAGAGGTAATTTAGTCATTTCGCGTCAGTGAGGTAGTGCAGCTCGGAAATGATCGGGTGCAAGAAGTTTTTGCCGTAAATTACATATCTTACCACAGCTTACATCCTACTTATGATTCGCAAAGATTTTAAACTTGGGAGCCTTTTCGTCTTGAAGAAAGCAATTGACAAATAAATATATGGACATAAAATATGCTCTCTGATTATTTTTTTTAATTATTGGATTTTTTTAAGACAAAATTATTTCTATTTATATGTTATTTTCAATGTTTAACATTAATTATTTTTTTAAAATTACACTCTTACTTTTCCATCTAGTATTTAATTAATTATTTATTGTAGCAAGGGGATAAAATACAGCATCATATAACTAGTTTATTTAGATAAAAAAAACTTACTACAGTTATTTATTTCTACAAAAGAAATGACATAAAAAAAAAAACAAAAGGAAGTATATTTTTATCAATTATACCCTTCCTTTTCCATCTAATACTTGATTAAGCTACTTATATGTATTTATTGCGGTAAGGGGTAAATTAGAGTATCATAAAATTATTTGATTTAGATCGAGAAAACTTACTACACTTCTTTTTTTTAGAAAACAGAATATAAAAAGCATACTTTATTTCAATATTCCTAGCAAAACAAGAAAAATATTTAATACAGCATTTAATGGTGTTGAGTGTTCATATTTGTAAAGAAAGAAAACTCTGGCAACAACTAATTTATGATCACCTATAAAAGCCTCTTGAGATTGTTTAAATTCGAATTTGCAATCTTTGTGAAAAGTTCCAGTGCAAATAAGCTAATTATATAATACTCTCTCATTTTATTGTTGAGAGCCTAAAGAGGTAAGATAAAGAATAGAAACTGTTTAGTCATTATGATGCACACTACTTTTTATCTCTATTGTTTAACATTTCATTTGGAAATCTTCCTTCTTTGAAAATTTGTAGTTAAAAAGGAAAACTTCTCTCAACTGTCAAATAATTAAATAAATAAGGTATAGGCACAACAGTGTCACAGATAAATTAGGTGCAGTTACAGTCTTAAGATAAGTCCAAAAAATCATTTAAAGGGACATTGTGGGAATAATTTACACACATTGAACAAACATGCATGAGTTTCTGTCCTAAAACAGCATTGTGAAAGATTGCAAGTTGCAACTGCTGCAGAAAATGGTGCTAATGTATTGCAATTTGCAGAGTGAATTGGATTACTTTAGGCATAAGAGGCACATTTCAGGTCAGAATCGTAATTCTTGAGCAGTTTCTCTTCTTCCTGGTATTATTAATTTATTACCTATAGTATTGAAATCAACCAACTAATCCTGTGAGCATGAGCTTTATTCAAATTGTAACTTCTTAATTTTCCTATCTGTTAATGAGGGGCATAGTTTTGAGTTGAACAAAATACTTGACCAAAGAAAATACTTAACAACATGAAAATTTTGATTTACTAGCACTTTTTACACTCGAGAGACAAAATGTTGGGTAAAAGCTACTAATTAATCTACCCTTGTATCTCACCTATATTCATTCCTATCAAGCATCAACTATATGATACTTGTGCAATATATTATGAATAAAAGAACCAAGATTTAGTCACAGGCAACCCTTCTGTCAGTGCATGTAAACCAACTCTTCATCTTTGCATTCCCTGATTGCGATTTCCATTTTGTCCTTGGCAGTAGAGGGCAACACATCACAGCAGTGCCTTCTTGGAGCAAGCAACTGAATACAACAGAAAATTTTGTGAGTACTGTTAGCAATGTGAAGTCATGTTCCTATAAAAGTAGCACCCTGAAGGAATACTGTTATCTAACATAATAGTTACCTGCTTGATGTCAAGGTCTAACTTTTTTGAGACCACTTTGATCACTTCCAGTTTCTTCGGTGACACGGCATCGTTTGAGCAATTCTGAAAAGATTTCTTGTAACTGCTTATGGTGCCATCCTTGCCTGATGAGACAGTGTCTAGGAAGAAAACGGTGGATCTTTTACAAGGGTCCTTGTGAAGTTCTCTTGTGTTGAAAGTGTATGTTTTTGCCAACATGCTTCCCCTTTTCCACTGCCTGAATGTCTCTTGCACCTTTAGAACATCTGGCAAAAGCATATGGTTTGGGAAAACCTGAACAGCATAGCCCCATGACACTGAAACTGTCCATGAAAACCGTTTGTCATAGCAAATTACTTGTTGCAGCATCCTCTGAGAATCAACATTTACAGCTTCAAATAAATGCTTCAGAGCTTGTGTAGTTGTCATGTTTGGAAAGATTGGATCAGTGCAATCGGGATGATGCAGGGACAGCAAAGGAGTCAAAGGATGTGCCGCCAATAAACCAAAGGTATTTCCCTTCAAATCTACCTGATCCAATTTCACAGTCACAAAGTTAACAGATTAATTCATCTTATTATATAAAATACTCTTTGACCATATAAAAATTAATAAACTTATGATACATCACAATGTACAGTTTTGATGATAATATAAAAACCCTTTGAAGTGTTTAGTTTATTCTAGTTAAAATCAAAACATAACCATTCACTATGAACTAATAAGGCTGACCAGAAGCAACAAAATCAAATGACCGCAAATTTTAAGCCTTCCAAAAGTTCAAATTTTGTTACCTGGTGAAAACCGGATTCATGTGTTAATCCTACCCCAAGTTCTGCCATGCAAGAGTACACCCTTCCATCACTTCCATAGAGATGAGGGTACCTTTCTATACATGAATCAAAAACCTTGACCAGAACCTTTGCCAAAGAGGAGCTGATAGCAAAACCTGCCCCACCAAAAGCCATGCCAAATCCAAACACCCTGTTCTGCTCATAGACCTCAGAGTGTGCACCAATGTAGTACCAAAGCTGGTGATCATATTTGGAAAGAGTCTTCACCACATTCTCCGGGAAGAAAACTGTATCATCATCTCCAAAAACGAACCACCTCACGTCGGAATCATTGTTCATTGCCACGGTCTCGGCCACAACACGTGCGACGCGTATTGCCGAGCGAAGTCCACCCTTGTGAGTGAAACGAAACCTTGAAGTGTCTTGAGAGACACAGAGAGGAGGAAGAGAAGTATCGTTGGTAACATGTGCTTCATCTGGGAGGCTGTCCATGAACACGCACCCCTTCATTGGTTTGTTGGTGGTGCTGTTGTTGTTGTTCCACCACAGCTTCACGTAGTCCTTCCTCTTGCCCCATGAACGCTTGCTTGAAGCAATTCCAAACACAAGGTGGTCAAGAGATGTAGGTGTGGAAATATCTTGTGATGTCTTGTTCACATGTACAACCTTTGATGTCCCCAATATTAGCACTGAGACGATGAGATAAAGGGCGCAGAATGAAGAAGAGACTAAGATGAAATTAACCAGAGACTGGGCCTTGGTGGGTTTGTGAAAAAGCTGCATGTTAACAAGAATGGGTCTAGTTCTGTTCTGAAGATGAAGAGGGCTAGATTATTATTATTATCGGTTTAATACTTGAACAGGTTCATATGGTGCGTGTGAGAAGGGTTTGAGACGTGTTCAGATGTAAGTATTTATGTATGTAACTTTGGAGAAAATCCACCGCGATCCACGGCGTAAGAATGCTGATTGTTTTGACGATTTTAAGTCAGTTAATGTTCCATGTGTAAACTTGGGTAGGTGCGTTAGAGAAAACTTAGAGTGTCTCTGCCAATTAGATTCGCACGGTTGGCTGGTGTTGATGGTTATTGGATTCAAGTGGTTGAATTAATTTGCATTGACTATGCAGAAGATGATGGAAAAAGGTGTTGGCGGGTTTGAAGAGTTAGGCCACCTAAGCTCTTATTCTTCCACGTCAACTTCTCTGTTATGCCAACGCTTTTATCCGTCACATGAAAATCATTACAGCTCGATGGTTCACGTTAGTTGTACAATTTAGGCATGAAAGCACGATTTCAGCACTGTCTTAAGCTTTTACGCGTACGTTTTGCCTTTCTACCTGATTCTGCGTTTTTAGCTTTTGCTTTTCCGTTTTTGCTCCTTCAGAATGAAGGGTATATTACAAGTTACAACTGTCAAAATCTCTTATTTGTCCTACGTCCGTTTTCGTTTTTGTAGATTACATGCCAAATTATATTCTGTTTACTACCTCCTCCTGGAATAAACAATAAACTAAAAAAAACAGACCTTGTTGCAAGGATTTGATATTTCTATTTATACAAAACGGATAAAAAGGTTAGTTTGTAAGTTGTTGCGAGATGCCGCGAATGGGATGGCGTGTGCTTTAGGGACAAATGTAAAATAATGCATTCATATCTTATATGCATAAAAAAATAATAATGATTGGAGTTAAAATATTTCTAAACGTACCTCTTAACAGACTGTAATGTTTATACGCAGTGCAGCCGGCAAATAATTTGGTAGAATTTAATTTACAAAACTATCAGACGTGGTCCTTGTGGTGATCACGTTCCAAATTAAAATCGGACCCTTCACTGAGGTTACCTCACTCCAAATACCTGGAATTTTGGATATCAGAAGTGGATAAAACATGTAATGTTGCGTGCAAGTGCTGGGGTTTGATAACTTCTCCAGTAAACCAAAAGCCTGCCCGTGAGGGGTTTGATCACCAGTGAGAACTTTTTGAGCTTTGATAATTTTTCTTCAACAATGAGGACAGGGATCTTTCAATGCTGCAAAGAGAAATCAGGAAAGGCAGGGTATAATTAAAATGTTTATCAGAAATGTAAAGTTTGTGGCACACCACTAGCTGTCCTGTGGAAGCATTCATTATTCAATAACTAATAAAACTAAGAACTATTACCTTCCCTTCAACTTTCAGAAATAGAAAAGAATCAAATTCCGCATTTCCTCGCAAAACAATGTATAAGATCAACCAAAAAGAAGCTGCATCCGCCTTATATCACCTACAACACGGACATTCATGGTCATGAAATTTCCAAAGCTTTGAAAGGAGGCCACTCACGAAAAGAATGCTATGATTGCATGGAGATCAGTTCGTCGATTTCACACTGTCTAATGTTAAGATTTGTTGTATCATTAGTAGATGGTGGTAAGACGTTGCAGCACTGACGACGGGGGGCATTCATCTGTGATAAGACCCAATAAAGCAATATAAAGTTTAATATCTGGAATAAGAATACAGACAGACCGACCAAACACAAAGGAAAAATAATCACAAATTTGAAATAACCATTTCTAAGATTGACTTAACAAAACCTGGTCATTATTAAGCTCCAGCTTCCCTGAAAAAACTATGATATGCTCGAGCTGTGAAACATTGGATTCAAAGCAGTTCTTCCCAGCAACATGTCTACTGTAATGGCTCCAAATGCCCCTTTCATCAGATGTAACACTTTTCAAGAAAAATACAGAAGGCCTTTTACAAGGATCTTTACGATAGTCTCTGGTGTTGAACATGAAATTAGCATTGACTTTACTACCCCTCTTCCATGGAACAAAAGTTTTCTGCACTGAAAGGAGGTCAGGTAGAAGTTCATTTCCTTGATAAATCTCGATAGCAAAACCCCAAGAAACCGAGAAAGTCAAAGAATTTGATTGATCATAGCAGACAGTTTGCTGCAGGATCCTGGCAGGATCTACATTTGCAGCGGCAACAAGATGTTCCAAAGCTTGTACCCTGTCCATGTCGGGAAATATGGGCTCCGTTGCTTCCAAGTGATGAAGGGACAACAAAGGAGATAATGGATGTGCTGCTAGCATCCCAAACAAATTCCCCCGCATGTCTAACTGTAAGAAAATGACTAAGTAATAAATCCGAAGAGGCTATCATTATACTTTTACAAGTTTTATGTCTGAATCAGAAGATAAAAGAATGGTCTTGAACTATATAGAATTCAAGAAGCCTAAGCGCAATCCAGCAAAAGTATCAAACTTAAGACCTAACAACATACTCATGCTATGCCTATGATATTTGTTTGAAATGTCAAAGAATCTAACAAGATAAAATCTCAAACCAAATTATTGGATTTATCATGCCGTGAGACCAATGTAGCTTTAAAACTCCAGCAACTAAATAGATGGTGGTAAGCGATGCACACAACCGTTGAATGCAGCCAGCAAAATAGAAAGCGATACAAGTTATCATTTTCATGTTCGTCATTGCTTTTATTTATAGACAACCTTGATACAATACTGTTGATAATGTTCTCCAATAAAAGCTGCCATTTTATCTCGACAATTATTGCTAACTTTAGTCACCAAGATCAAAAACCTATTTTAATTAGAAAAACCACAACAACAGCAATACCAATAGCCTATAGTTCTTCATCTGAGTTTTGTCCTTCTAAAAACGTTTCCAATACCCATAAAGAGAATAGTAAATGGGGCATCTATAAATCTTCAGCACATTAACACCAAGCCAAAAAACACAAAATCACAGCCCATATATTACTAAAGAACAAATCCCGCTGCCCTTTTCCCTTTCTTGGTTTCTCACATATTCTCTTTCAGAGACAGTCTTATTGGAGACACTGTCAGACAATAAAATATGGAAAACTCTTATAAAGGATCTGAACTTCATTTAACCCATTGCAGGAGATTAAGTGAGAACCAACCCCGTTTTCCACATTTTCCTTTTTTTTATTTATTTATTACACGGCATGTCGAAGACACCATCAGAACTAAATGAAGGTATCTCCCATTCGAGATTCCGAACCTTGGATTGGCAAGTTGGGGGAACAATTCAATCACAGAGCAACACAAGCCATAACAACTAATTCCTGTCAATCTCTCCAACTCTAATATCTAATCAATCGATATGCAAAGGTCACAGACATTGAGTTCATCGTTCCCGTTAAAAACATCGAAACATCCAACAAAAGAAAAAATAACACAGCCAATGAATTCAACACATGCACATAGATCAAAACCAAAAACAAACGGTACAGAAAAAAAAATGGCCAAATAGAACATCATAATAATAATAATAACATCAAAGTACCTGATGAAAGCCAGGTTCAAGAGTCAAGCCAACACCGAGTTCAGCGACGCAAGAATAAATCCTGGAATCGCTGCCATACAAGTGTGCGTACCTCCTCAAACACGAGTCCATAACCCCCGCCAAAACCCTAGCGAGGGAGGAGCTGATCGCGAAGCCGCCACCGCCAAACGCCATCTGGAACGAGTACTTCACGTTCTGGTCGTAGCTCTCGGAGTTGCTCCCGACGTAGAACCACTGGCGGTGGTCGTACCGTGCTAGCGCCCGAACCACGTTGTCGACGAAGAACACCGTGTCGTCGTCGCCAAACACGAACCACCGCACGTCAGTCTCGTTGCGATCCACGGCCTCCTTCACAGCGCGCGCCACGCGGATCGCTGACCTCAGCCCCCCGCGGAAGGTGTAGGGGAACGCTGAGGTGTCAGCGGAGATCACAACCGGCGGAGAAGAAGAAGAGGAGGAGGAGTTGAGAGGAAGTGGCGGTGGTTGGTCGAGGAATGCAAGAGCGCGGGTGGTGTTGGGGGAGTACCAGAGGCCGATGTAGGGGAGGCGGCGAGGCCAGGAGAGGGAGGAGGAGGCGACGGTGAATAGGAGGTGGCGGCGCGTGGTCGGGGAGAGGGTGGTGGTGAGGGTGGATGAGGTACGTGGCGCGGATGATGGGGCCCACATGAGGAAGAGGAGATAGAGGTTGAGGAGAATGGAGAGGATTAAGACGAAGGATTTGAATGAAGGTTCATGAGTTGTTCTTACTGCAAGAAGAGGAGGCATTGCTGTGTCTGAGGTACTGCTACTATTGCTATAACTCGGATCCTTTTTTCTTCTCTGAAACATCACTTTGCTAGATTTTAAAGGGAACTTTTATTTTAACGGTGGCTGGAACGGGAAAGGAGGGACAAAATAAACCGCCAAGTGACGGTTACTTTTTCAAACCTGTGATAACAGAAGAAAAGAATCTGTAGTAGCAGGTGCTTATTGTTGCGTTCATCTTGCTTCTACTTCTACTTCTACGCCTCGTAGTTCCTAATGGGCCGTGTTGGGCTAAACCCGAACACGTGGGCTAACCAAACTCTCTTGCCAGTTACTTCCTGCACCGCATCGTTTACACAAAAAGCCATGCGTTTTCACTCTCCCTTCACCTCCTCCTCTCATCAACCTTGAAAATCATACAGATAACTTATTTAACTTAAACCTATGATACATATACCTTCTGTTAATTGCAAATTTATCCTCGTTATGCAAATTAATTGTACTTTTTCAAATTTTACAAATGAACGAGTCATATATTTATTGCATGCAACATTCTTATACAATCTCTTTTAGTAAATAATATAAAACAAAATTATAAAATATATTATACAGAAATAATTTAATATAGGATATTATACCGAAGTGGGCCAATAATGTAATATCCACTCGTTAAATTTATACCGCAAGTTTAATAAATTTATTTAATTAAACAGTTAATATAATATTATTAAAACCAGTCATCTAGCAAAGAAATATATTTCTACTAGATAAATAGTTTCAAAATGAATCAACAACCGGTATCCTCGGGTAGCAATAGACTAAATAATCTTGATACCATATGTTTCCAGATTGGAAAATAACTCTAGAAGTCTGGAAATGAAGAACTTAAGAAGGTTTATATGATATAATTTCTTCTAAATGATATACTTATTTCTAAAACAAACCTTCACTGGCAAGAAGACAAATCGACAAAAGAAGAATATTTCTGGAAAAAAGAAACTCAAATCCAAAGAGATGAGATCATCTAGCAAGATTCTTAAGATCCTTGGCCTAACCTACAATTATGGCCACCATAGCCTACATCCTCAAAAGATGAACCAGATGAGTCAGATACAAGAGGATGAGATTCGATCTTATCCAAAAGACTATCCAAAAAGCATCAAAGGACGGATAATAAGCACGGTAGATACAGAATAAAGCGTCTTTGTAAAATATTGTTTCTACTTTATGTCTTTCTTATCGTCCTTGTGTAACCGGTGTGTCAAAAATATATTATTACCTGTTTGCAAACTCCTTTGTCTATATAAGAAGTTCAGAAGTGTGTAAGAGACATCGATCTTTAAGTTTAAATAAAATTAGTTTTAAAACTTATGGATCTCTAAATCTCTTTTCTCTTTTTTCGAAAACTTTAATTTTATATAATTTGATTTATTAAGAAAGAAATATCTTCTAGACTAGTATTAGACAATATGTATATTATACACTTGTCTCTTATAAGGATCCTGTGTTTCAAAAAGATGTCTGAACCAATTTACTTAATTTTTCTATTATTTATGTATATTATTCATAAAAAGATCGGAATGAAAAAGTAGGCATAAGGCTAAAGAAGTAATACAAGAGATACTATGATAATACAAGAAATATTATGAATAGTATATATAATTGGATAGACACCCTGAATGGTATTTCATATATATATATATATATATATATATATATATATATTCATAGACATGTTTAAAGTTCGAACTTATGCTAAAGAAGTTCACGGTATTTGTTCGAGTTCTATCAACAATTAAAAAAAAATTGGATTATAATAAAAATTTAGGGATTAGGTTTCTTGTAGATTAGTGCATATTTTGTTTTAAATATATGTCAGTAATCTATTTTTACTTTTATGAGTTTGAAAATGCATGAATTTCTTGTCTTTGCAATAGTGAAGTTAAAGAGTTATGTACTAATTATTTTTTAAAACACTTTGTGATTATTGAATACTTCTTTAATTATAATGGTTTAAATTTTTTTAATATAGATTATTTTCTTTTAAATGTATTCCAGTAATGCATTTGCATTGTGATTGTCTTTTTTACTTTATGGTAGTATTTATATTAACTATAGAGTATTTATATTAACCTACAGGTGTGAGGTTGAGACTCAAACAACCATAAAAATTTATGATATTTTGTAAGATTGATACAATAGCAAAGAGCAAAAATAGTAATTGTAATTGAGTACAATATTTTTTAGTATTTGGATGGTTCTCAATTTTTCATATAGTTTTATTTTGATTTAAATCACTATAAAAATATACTAAATTATATTTTTTTATAGTTATCTTAAAAATCATTCTATAAATTCACTTTGATTGATAATATTTACTGTAATTTTAAGAAAATACTATATTACCCATATTATTATGTTGACACTTATTAAGTTATTTTTTTTTTTGTTATTTTACGCTTTTTTTTATTAAGAAATCTATCTTATTACTCTCATGTTAACACCTCTTAATATCTTTGTTTTTTTTTTCTTTACATTTGTTTACTTTCTCTCACGTCTCTATTCTCATTATGCAACGTGACTTCCATCAATCTGATTTTGATTTTTCTATTTTCCACCTTTGCCCTAGATTCCTTTTATTTTGTGATATACTATATTATGTGAAGGCTAGAAAATGAACATGAAGAGGAGAGTGTAGTTGAAGTCAATTGGACGATTGAAGGGTTAAAGATTCAATTCAACATTTGACGACAACAAAAAAATAGAGAGTAAGTCATTTGTTTTTTAATGAGAAGCCTTGATATATATATAACATGAACCACTCATTCATTTCTTATAATTCTTTTTTTTTTTTGGAAAGAAGAATTAACCATACATCTTCACAAGATAAATGGTTTCAAAATAAATCAACAACCAGTATCCTCCAGTTATAACAGACTGAAGAATCTTGATATCATATGTTCTCCATATTGAAAAGTAACTCTAAGAGTCTGGAACGAAGAATTTAAGAAGGTTCATATAATACAATTTCCTCCAAATGATACATCAATTTCTAAATCAACCCTTCTCTGGCAAGAATGGTAAGCAGACAAAGCGACAAAAGAAGAATCTTTTTGGAAAAAAGAAACTCATATCCAAAGAGATAAGATCATCTGACAAGATTTAACCTAAAATTATGGCCACTATGGCCTACATCCTCAAAAGATGAACCAGATGAGTCAGATACAAGAGGATGAGATTCGATCTTATCCCAAAAAACTATTCAGAAAGCATCAAATGATGGACAACAAGCACACGGTGGATACATAATAAAGTGTCATTGTAAAATATTGTTCCTACTTTATGTCTTTCTTATTGTCCTTGTAACCAGTCTGTCAAGAATGTATTATTACCTGTTTATCTGTTTGCAAACTCTTTTGTCTATATAAAGAGTTTAGAAGTGTGTAAGAGACATCAACCCTTAAGTTTAAATGAAATTAGTTTTAAAACTTATGAATCTCTAAATCTCTTTCTCTCTTTTCTCTTTTTTCAAAAACTTTAATTTTATATAATGTGATTTAGTAAGAAAGAAAGAAGTATCTTCTGGACTAGTATTAGACAATGTGAATGTTCTACCCTTGCCTCTTATGAGAATCTTGTATATCAAAAATATATCTAAATCGATCTACTTATTTTTTTTCTATTCTTTATATATATTATTCATAAAAGATAAAAGATCAGAAATGTGAAAAAATAAACATGAGAATGAAGAAGTAACACAAGAAATACTAAAAATAGTATACATAATTAAATAGACACTCCGAATGGTAATATATATATATATATATATATATATATATATATATATATATATATATAT
>Ga0099825_1008503_pt1 | contig 12114 bp, 11 predicted proteins | sample SiratroredBW_FD_76838 | JGI IMG/M metagenome (GOLD analysis project Ga0099825, IMG submission 76838) | Root nodule microbial communities of legume samples collected from California, USA - Siratro red BW | ecosystem: Host-associated > Plants > Roots > Nodule | place: USA: California | collected...
ACGATTCATCTATATCAGTCAAATACCACAACAACAACAAATACAGAATATGAGCTCGAGGAGCACATGTGTTTCAATTCCAAAGATGCAACAGTATTTGCAATCAAACAGTTTCACATTCAGTAAGGGTACAAATTCATGGTAGTCGAATAAAAAACAGATAGATATATTGTTAGATGCATTCACTATAACAACGGTTGTCAATGGCGACTGCGAGCATCTTACTCAAAAATTAGAGATCAATGGAAGATCAAACGAATTGAATCACCTCACACTTGTTTGTCAACTATAATGTCACAAGATCACGTCAACCTCGATTCACACCAAATTGCATCCATCGTGGTGAATTCCGTAAGGACAAATTCCTCAATTCCAGTGAAAAGTTTGATTGCAAAAATTAAAAACTGGTATGATTATAGTGTCACGTACAGAAAAGCCTGGATAGCTAAGCAAAAGGCTCTTGCCATGAAGTTTGGCGATTGGGAAGACTCATATAATTATCATCCCAGATGGTTTCAAGCTTTACAACAAAGTCTTCCAAGAACAGTTGTACATTATGTCACTAGACCGGTTGTTGTTGACGGTCTAGAAGACAACTCCTGTCACGTATTAGAGCGCGTCTTCTGGGCTTTTAAACCTTGTATTAATGGGTTTAGTTATTGCAAGCCCATTGTCCAAGTTGATGGAACCTTTTTAACTGCAAATATCATGCAACTTTGTTAACCACAATTAGTCAAGATGGGAATCGCAACATATTTCCATTGGCTTTTGCAATTGTTGAAGGAGAAGCAAAGGAGGCCATGATATGGTTCTTCCAATTATTACATGCATTGGTCACACCCCAACCAAATGCCTGCCTTATAACTGATAGAGGCTCAGCCATACTATCAACATTGGAATCTCCAGAGGTTGGTTGAGAATCACAATCAGTGTTTTGCATCTGCCACATTGCATCAAACTTTAATAAGAAGTTTAAAAACACGGAGCTTAAACAACAACTAATTAACATGGGTCTGTATATGCTTTCACTTCCTTTTTATACATGTATTATCTAAGTTTATTGATTTTTTTAATTTAAGTATCCAATTATATATCAGGTTATGAAATGAAACAACCCACACTTCAAGCCAAGTTATCTGCATTACAAATAGAATTCTGTTAGACAACTTTGTGGATAGATCACATACCATTGGAAAAGTGGACTCAGGCCTATGACGGCGGTAAACGATATGGCCATATGACAACTAATCTGGCTGAATGCATGAATTCTATCTTGAAGGGAGCACGATCCTTATCCATTTGGGCTCTTGTTAAGACAACATTTCAAACAACAAATTCATGGTTTGTCGAGCGAGGTACGAAGGCAGCATCTATGATAGCAGGTGGTCATCAACTTCCTGAAGATATTGCTGCTTCATTGAGGAAAAATCAACAGCAATCTGCCATTTGTCATGTCCAGACATTTAGTCAAGATAATACATAATTTGATGTTCAGGAAATCGCCTCTCACCAGCTTTGACGCTGACCTATGTCCTTTAAGGTAAAATTAACGAGTGGTGGTGTGACTGTGGGGAGTTTCAAGCTCTCCGACTACCTTATCCTCATGTGATTGCAGTTTGTTCATTTTGTCACTTCAATTTATTGATGTTTGTTGATCCAGTTTATAGTCTCCAGAATATTTACAAGGCCTATGAGATGTCATTTCATCTACTGCAGAATGAGGAATACTGGTCTACTTATAATGGACCAAATTTCATTCCAGATCCTCATATGAGACGTAAAGCATCTGGAAGACCACCAACTGCATGTCCCCATAATGAAATGGATGAACCAATCAACAAACCAAAAAAATGTTCTTATTGTAGGAATGAAGGACACAATAGGACCAATTACCTACATCGGCAATAAGTTATGTTCATTTGTAAAACATATTATGCAATTTAATAATATATTTATAATTTTCATTTACTTAGTCAATATTTGTTACTGGATGACAAGAGTTTAAGATCCATATTTATATATTATTGGTTTTTTATTAAAATTTACAAAGTTAATATTGTCCATATTTATATCTAAATTAGTGTGAGTATTATCCATATTAAAACATATTTTTTATTAAAATTTACAAAGTTAATATTGTCCATATTTATATCTAAATTAGTGTGAGTATTATCCATATTAAGACATATCTTCAATAAAAATAACATTAAATAAAAATTTTATTAATTAAATAAGAAGTATAAATAATTTAAATTGCATTAAACTGTTAAACTAATAATTACATAAAAAAGTTAAATACATTTAAAAAATCTAAATAATAAAAAAAAATTACATTTGATTAACTATAAAAATACATTTGTTTTACTCATAATAATGTTAATGAAAAAAAAAAGTCTCTCAAATACGTGGGTGGATGAAACAATTACATATTATTTTTTAGAGAAAGTTAATATAAATAAGGTAAAATGGAATTTTAAGAGAAGTAGATGGTCGTTAGTTGGTGGAAGTTGAAGTGTTGGTGGCATTAATTGAAGGATTAATGAGAACGTTAACGAAAAACTGATACGAGATATATTTTATGATCAACGTTTTTTAATTCAAAGAAGTGGTCACACGCTTTGACGACTTTAGCTACAAAAATTTCAAAGTAGTCGTGCCACGGTGGCACGACTTTGATAACATTTTCTATAAAGAAGTCATCACACGTGGTACGACTTTAAGTAACAAGTCGCTATCCTACCGTACGACTTTTTTGCCGCAGTGAAATTTGCCATAATGTCGTACGACTTCTTCATTCATCTCGCCACAACGTCATACGACTTACCTAAATCCGTAATAAAAATTTTTTTTGCACCTTTTTCATAATTTAGGAAAAAAATTACACTATTATGGTTAATTTGTCGCCATTTATATTTATATCTGTTTCACATTCACTGCGCCCTCTCAATACTGATCTCTATCTCAGAGAATAACAACTTTACTATTAAATTTCAAACTAACAACTAACAAAATGCAAAACATTTGGTAAGTTGGTAAATAATTGGGTTTCTTAGACATGTCAACGATTTGACTCCTAACCATGTCTATGGAGATGACTTTATTATGACAGAATCCACTTTGATTATCTATACATCCAAAAGAATTAGTGTCAGAAAGTATGTCTATAAGAGAGTTTATTCCTAAGGCTCTTCTTTTATTCCATTAAGAGTAAGAGGTAGTTAGATTAGTTATTCAAAGTCATAGCTTGAATTTTGTTCATCAAAGGTGCCTTGTGGGATGACTTTGTTATGGTTTTGTCCTCAAAATGCGTCTCATAGAGGAGGAGGTTATATATAAGTTATCATGCACTTTGAGTCCTTGCAATAGCAGTTGTAATTTGCAGCAAGTTCGTGTTTTATGCTTCTTGTTTTGAGAAATATCAATGTTCATAAGTTAGCTGGCACTATTGACATGAATGTCTTCGTTTTTTCCAGTACAATATTGTAGAATTTGGTAGAATTTATTTATTATCATTGTTGTCTTTTTTCTTGTTTCCAGTTTCTTGGAGTTCCCTGCCTTCATTGGTGAAATTGGCCTTAGTGGATTCGCATGGTAAGTAAGCACATTTAATGTTTTAATTCTGCTACTCACAACTATGATATTCAACAATCAATTTAAGAGTTTTCAATAGCATAGCAATGTGCTAATTATTATATAGAAGGATTTGCAGATGTTAAATTTGCTTTGCATTTCAGTCTACGGAAATCTTTTGAACTAAGTGGCATTTTCAGTTTTCTACATAGTTAGGAAAATGGTGCAAAGGATTATATTGTAGAACTCTCTTGTGGAATGTATTTTTAAATTAATTGGTCAGTCTTTAGTTCAAGTGAACAATAACATGATATGGTTAGGTCAAGCATTTTTGTCCACAATACACATTTGAGGTTGTGATAGGACTATGGACCTAAATTATTACTAATTACTATAGTTGGCCCAAAGTGGTATAGGAGGGAATAACTTGTGTGAAACATCTACAAATTCATTTGTCTTACTTTAAAAAATGAAAAAAACTAATGTGATGGGATGTGTCTATAAAGGGGAGTTTGCAATGCCAGTGGTGATGTGTTTGCATTCGATCTTCAGCTTGTAGCTTTGGCTAAACCATTTGTTTAGCTAGTAGTATCGCTCTTACAATTCTATTTGAATTGAAGGTGGTGTCATTCCCTTATATGTTGGCTCAGTTCTCATTCGTGTGAGATCTTCTCGGTGTTTACCCACTCCGATTCTCCTAAAAAGTGGTATCAGAGTCGTTGGTTTACGGCTTGGGCAAGTACAGTTTAACCTTGTATCGAAAGTCTTCCTGATGGAGGTTTCAGGCAAGCATGTCTCATTTAAGTGTGTAAATGGCGGTACAAGTGAGGGGTCATGAGTAATGTACTCGGGTTTGAGAATGTTTCCGCTTGAGGGGGAGTGTATCAATGTGGAGGAGGGACTCTCACTTGAGGGGGATATTGTTAGGTATTCAAGTGTGAGTCTAAGTCCCACATTGGGTAAGAATGAGAAAGTTGAGTAACATATAAGAAAGAAGACCCACAAACCTAATGCCTTAAGATTTTGGGTTGAAGGTGGTGTCATTCCCTTATGTGGTTAGTTCGGTTCTCATTCTTGTTTGTCTTCCCTGTGTTTTCCCTCGGATGTTCCTAACAAGTTTCCTGATGGAGGTACAAGTGAGAGGTCATGAGTAATGTACATTGGGTGAGAATGAGAAAGTTGAGCAAACCTAATGCCTTAAGGTTTTGGGTTGAAGGTGGTGTCATTCCCTTATGTGGTTTGACTTAGTTCTCATTCTTGTGAAATCTCCCCAGTGTTTCACCCTCGGATTTTCCCAACATTATACAATTTCCTTCGTTGGATGGGATTTGATTTCTGCCTGTTGATAGAGTTTTATTGAAACCATGCTACCAAGAGTAAATTCTAAGTTATCCTTCGCATTTGAAAACAACACTTTTTTTATTGTGTTTTCTAAGAAAAGCTCCTTACTTGGATTGCTTGTTTATTCTATCAATGTTTTAGTCTGGTGATTTGTTTAATTAATGATACAGGTTCCTAGAATTGATAAAACTATAAACACATTGACGAGGGTGGGGTACAGAATGTGTGTAGTACCAAAGCAAGTTGAGAAGCTTTTGGTAAGTGAAGGTCTAGAAAATATGAAAGTTGTAGGTTGCAAGGATCTAAAAGAGGTTATTGACGTTGTATTTAGTAGAGATAATAATTAAGTCGGTGGTGTTATGTGGATCTTATTTACAATATTTCTAGTGAGTACAGTGTTAATGATCTTTTTTATGTCTTTGCAACCTATGAGTTTCATTTTCTCTATATCAGTTTTCAGAAGTTCTTCAGCTTGCTTGGATCTAGAATGTTTTTAGTATCCAAGCAAGCTAAAAAGATTTCTGGAAATTGATACAGAGAAAATGAAACTCATAAATTATAAGGACTTAAAAGAGGTTATTAGCACTTAGTAGAGATATTATAAATACATAGTCACCCATTGTGACTTAAAGATCTACTGATTTGGTTTTATCCGACCTCTTCAATTTGATCATTTAACATGGATGTTGTGACTTAAAGATCTACTGATTCCGACCTCTTCAATTTAATCATTTAACATGGATGGTATATGTTTGGTGTTACGTTCTTTCCTCCCTCGCTTATATCTTTTGTTTCTAATTTTAATTTCATATTTCTTTGACTCCACGGTGCTTAGACTTCATATTTTATTTTTGAATTATGAGTAAATCATAAACTGTTCATATTTCTTTAGCCATTTTTTTCTTGATTTAGCTCATTTGTTCTACAAAATGATACAAAAATGTTCAAAATTTGAATGGAAAAGTTTTCAAAATATTATAAAAGAAAACGAGTTAAATAATTATAAATAAATAAATTATAAATTACTTTAAACAAAAAAAAGGTTAAAAATAAAATGAAGTAGAAAATATAATGTACAATTCAAACATTTTCTAGGTTTTGACATTTTCCTTGATTTGATTTATTTACTCCAAAAAGATGGTAAAAATATAATGCTAAAACATTTCTTGTGTTTGACACTTTTCTTGTTTAGTTCACTTGCTCCAAAAATATAATGAACATAAAGTTAACTTCCAAGCTCTTGCTGTATTCCTTGACAAAAGTTAATTTGTTAAAGAATATGATACAAAAGGGACCTCAAAAATTAAATAAATTGGAAATGCTTCAAAATAACAAAATTATTAACAAAAACGATAAAGATTATGGGAGTTACAAAATTATGAGTAGATAAATTATAAATTATTTAACCCATTGAATTATGTGAGCTTTTTCTTCAGATTTGGTTATAGCAGGTTGACCCGTAATTATCTCAAGCAGAACAACTCCAAAACTGAAAACATCACTTTTTTCCTTCAACCTGTGTGATCCTGATGAATAGAAATTTACAACTCAATTTATATGAAATGTTGTCTTAAGACTCTTGAATTTTTCCACCAGGGTTTGAGTCAAAATAACAACTTACTCTGGATCAAGATATCCAGGGGTTCCAGCTACCACTGTGGTCATATGGGTGTCACTCTCATCAGGATAGATCTTTCACAACCCAAAATCAGCTACTTTACCCCGCAATTTTTCATTCAGCAAGATGTTTTTACACTTAACATCTCTTGAACAATTGGTACATTGCAGCCATGATGCAAATACTCCAATCCTACAGTTCAAGTTTCAACTTACATTTTTGTTGCATAAAACTCTTACTCTAAAGAAAGAGGGGAGGGGGCAAAAGGATTCTTTCCTTATTTTCCTTCGGCAGCATCCACTGCAATTTGAAGTCGTTGGTTCCAACTAAATATTTTTGCTTTTGCCTACTTTTTTTTTTTGAAGGAATGCATGAATATGAAATCAGGGAAAAAAAAAGCATTGGGTTTTGGTTCAGAATGATATAAAAAAAAATGTTTTCCAGCGCATACACCTGATCTTGGACTCAATTTTTATGCTTCATTTAAATGTTTAATTAAAACTAGTTTATATATAAAATTTTGAAAAATTAATAAATATTAATCTAATAAATTAACTAAGAAGTTCTGTCAGTTCTGTATGTTCTGGACCTTAGGAGCAGTATACATCTAGTTAAGAAATTACAGTGTTTTGTTAAAAAAATTACTTTTTAATTCATAACCAATATTTCCATGAGGACGTCACTAGTGGTTTCCTTACTATTTTTCAATCACGACTACATTGCATTAGTATCTGTCACATGCATATAATGTTTCAGGCGCACACAGCCAGACACTATATACCAGACACTGACTGCAACTTTTTTTTATATCTTATCGAAACCAATGGCTTTCCTTTCTCCTTTCCAGCCCCTCGTGAAATAACAAAAAGCCAATGTTTGTGGAATAAGGCTACATATATAGCTAGATGTAATTGTTCAACACAAAAGCAAATATGTGTGGTTTTACCATGCCACCATGTGAATGCCCCACAAGCTGTATTGCTCCTCACCTGTGTTTCTTTTATCCAATCGTTTTGCTTAAAGCAATAACTTTTTTATTAATGCCAACCAACTTTCTTACTCTGCTTATAAGATACAGATATTTAAAACAGTTTCTAATCAAAAGGGTGACTTTTTCTTCTTCTTTTGTTTTTTCCTATGAAGATTAATTTTGGAAACTATATTATATAGGGTAAAATAGAGATAAAAAATTGAGCTCTTCCAAAGAAAAACAGTAATTAAGCAGATAGAAAATTGCATTGGATATATATTTTTGTATGGTTTCTTAATTTTATAAGCATGACATCCTCTTCTTATATCTTTCATATATTTGTATTGTAGAACAGGAAAAAGAAATGCATGTTGTTGCCCTAGTCATACCAGCTAAAATTAAAGCCAGAAATGGTGCACGTGAACCTTGCAGAATTTCATTACCATATTCTAGCCGTCACAACTACCAAGCATGGAAATTCACTCGAAAGTAAAACATATACGTGCAAAATAGAAGGCAAAATCTATCACCACGCAATTTATTACTTCAGTTTTCGAAAAGCTACAATAAGCATTGCCTTCTCTCATTAAAGGATCTAGATCTTTCTTGAAAAAATCTAGTAAGTTCACGGACTTTGAAACTGACATTGGCGTTTCTAAGATCCACACATGTTTACAATGCCAGATTGTAGGAACCAACAAGAACACTATAAATAGGACTGTTCCACCTAGCACAGCTGAGGTACATGCATATGAATATCAATTCTTGAACCCTTTTAGCACAATCTATCAGGCGAGTTGAAACAGATCCTTCAGCAAAGTAATTAGCAATATGGCACCCAATGGAGAGTGTTTGCCTTGTTCATTCTCTAGGAACAGCAACAACAACAACAACATGTGCAAACCTCCAAGGCTTTCATCTGATCACATTCAAAGAACAATCTCAGACATCTCGATTGAGCTAACCAAGGAAGGGATTGATTTGCCACTTCCACCTATAACTGAGGTTATGGATGCCAAGTGTGAGTGCTGTGGAATGTGTGAGGAGTTTACTCCTGAGTACATAGAGCGTGTGCGTGAGAAGTTCCTGGGGAAGTGGGTGTGCGGTTTGTGTGGTGAGGCAGTGAAGGAAGAGTTGGAGAAAAACGGTGGGAAGAAGGAAGAGGCATTGAGTTCACACATGAGTGCATGTGTGAGGTTCAACAAATATGGTAGGGCTTTCCCAGTTCTGTTCCAAGCTGAGGCCATGAAGGAGATGCTCAAAAAGAACAAAATGGAAGGAAGAAGGGCCAAGTCCTTCAACCCTAGGGACAAAGGAGGACAAAACAAAGGAGGCATTGCAAGGAGTTCAAGTTGCATTCCAGCTATCACAAGAGAGATGAATGGTCTCACAATGGCCAATTAGTTTCTACTAATAAACCCTTATTACTACTCTAATCATTTACTGCTGATTAATTAGTTCCTATATGTGAAGGGAACATGGTTTTGTATCTCTAGTTATTTACCTGTTCCCATGATTACTTTTCCTACTGACTAGTAACTGCTCCAAGTTTTAGGGAACCCAAGTTGCCTTCTGATATGAGTCCAAGGTTTTTTGGGTACCTTTCACAGCATTCTGGTTTTTGGAAGCTGGTCCATGTGACTTGACTTCTTGTCTGCGTTTTTTTCCAACTGCAAGGGTTGTGCCTTGTTTTTGGTCAGTGGTTTTTCCTGTTTGAATTATTCAATGTAATGTATTCTACTCTTTTTCAATATCATTCTCGAATAAAAGTTACTTGATGCATTAATTTGTAGTGTGATTGATCACTTGTGTTTACAGAAGTTATAATTTGTACTATTTTTTTTCTCGTTTTTGCAAATTTAACGTGATTTCGTGTTCCTGAGGTATGTCCTAAGGCAAACACACACATCACGTATAGCTTTGCCTCCCATTTCAAAAACCTGGCCTAGAGAAATTCTGTGGCTTGGAAATAACGGAGAAAATTGTTAAAAAGTGAAAAAGTTAATAATGATTTTTATAGCTTGAAAAAGAAGATCGAAATATAATAAAGGCATAAACAAATACAATCAAATAAAGATTCATATAATTTATATTATCATCTAATTATAAAACTTATACATAATAATAAATAACTTTTATAATATATATATTTTTTTCAATTCATAAGAATTGAATACATATAGAAATTTTGTCGTAATTCATGCACCTGTTTAACTTACATTCCCTTTAAAATAAATATTATTTTTAAAATTATCCTAATCATAATAATTACTTTTATAAATGGTCTCAAAATAGTATATTAACTCATTTTAAGTAAGATTTCAGTTCTGGATCTTTTTAAGTGTATGACAACTAACAAAGGTTTAATTACTGATTGTGTAATTTTAACGCATTAGCAGCAACCACTTTAGAAGGGGCCCATTGCATTGGTCTAAAATTCTGGTTAGATTCAGGACGAAAGTATTTGGTACACGTATTTTGAATGCAACATTTTTAAAGCAGAAAATTGCACTTCCTAGAATGAATTCTCTGTTTAATGGGATCGATACAGCCAGAGGTACACCTGAAACTTTAGCTGATGTGGTATAACGATATAGAATAAGAAAATGATAAAGGTGAATATAAAATAAACATTATTTGTCCAATATTGCTGTGGACCATGATTAAGGTTGAATAATAAATTGTAGATTAGTAAAAAGAGATTTTTTATGTTGTATATTTATGACTAGTTTTGTCAGGTAAAAGTTTAATTGGATGTGAAAGACGTCCATTTATGTTAGATGTAATGTCTAATCTAAATTTACGTTAAATTATGCACATGTGCACGTAAATTAACGTTAAATAATAGAATTAAAAGGTTTAAAATTTATGTTAGACTTTATTAAATATGACGTAAATTTACATCGATTAGTATATGGTCTTACGTAATTTTAATTTCTTTAATAATTTAATTTATTTTAGTTTAAAATCAAAATCTAAAATATAGAAAAATATCAATGTTTTTATATACAATATAAAGAAAAAATTTCAATAAAAAAATTAATCTAACCTAAAATTTAATTAAACAAGACAACAAAGTTAACTACTATATATATCTATTAAAAAAGGGGTTGTCAATATTATTCTCTTATATATTAGGTGTCATTTTGGTATAAATTAGGTGTCATTTTGGGATAAACTAGAAATATTTGATTGATGTTATTATACAATAGTCATTGAGATAATTTTGGGTTTTAGCAAATGTTGAAATGTATTATTTTTACCTAGGATTAACTAAACCTGTCCAAATGATTATTCTCATCCAATATATAATATAATAGTCATATTCAAATAAATCAACTTATTTATTACATTAAAATGAGACAAGTGACAAAAATTATTTTCATACAACTTTAAAATAAAATAATTATTGTGTTTACTAAACGTTTTTTATTGGAGTTCATGAATTGCAATCACCTTGTTTTATTCCTTTCACTTAAAATATGTGTAGTGGTCATTTTAACTATAGGAAGCTCCTATGTTAGTGGAAACACAATTACATTTGTTCAATAAACTAAAAAATGTTAAATTTTTACATTTGTTCAATAAACTAAAAAATGTTAAATTTATATCCTTATAATAAACTTTTCATTTTGTAGCTAAGTTTTATTTAAAGCAAACAAGATTAGACTACTATGTAATCTTTAAGTATAATTACAATTAACTGTGAATTAGATTTACAGTGAATGACAAACAATTAGTTTTATAATTATAATAATTTAAAAATATACAAATTAGAAAGCTAATACTTTAATATGTCAAGCTAAGTAAATATATTTATGTACATCACTCATCTATGTTTGCAAGTATTATTGGATCTAAATCTTTTATATTTTTAAATTTCTAAATGGATTAACACTCAACAAAATCTATATACCTTTTATTTGTCTTACTCCAAACTTAGTTTGCTCTTATACTTAAGATATGAATTATAAGTTAAATATAATTATTATAACATAAAATAATATACAACATATAACTTATATTCCCATGATATAATATCATTGAAAATGTTTACCATAGAGGTCTCCTAACAACCTTTAACGTAATTGATAAGGAAATATACGAAGGAATAAAAACAAAATTAAAAGTAATAATGTTAATAAGTATACTACGATAAAAATAATATAATGATAATAAAAATGATAATAATGATAAGCAAGTGATAATGAAAATTGTATAAAAAATTTTAGTGAGAGTGACTGTGATTGCTATAACAATCATAATGTACATACGTGATTAGGTTACTACAAGATAAATGAATATAAAAATGATGACAATAATATTAAAAAAGTAAAAGCCATATCTAAAAATGATAACAATAATATTAAAAAATAGTAAAAGTCGTATGTAGAAAAATAAGAGTGATGGGTAAGAATTTTATTAATAACAAATATAATAATTTTAATAGAAATGAACGATGGAAACTGTATTTTTTTTATGATGCAATCTATAATTTTTTTTTCAAACATATCTACAATATATTTTTTATTTAATAAAATATGTTATTATACAATTTTTCTATTAAAAAAATAATTATATATTTTCTATTAAAACTATATATATATATATATAT
>Ga0099825_1008505_pt1 | contig 12114 bp, 5 predicted proteins | sample SiratroredBW_FD_76838 | JGI IMG/M metagenome (GOLD analysis project Ga0099825, IMG submission 76838) | Root nodule microbial communities of legume samples collected from California, USA - Siratro red BW | ecosystem: Host-associated > Plants > Roots > Nodule | place: USA: California | collected...
AAAAAAATAAAATAATATTCCTTTTTTTTTTTTTAAGTAATGTAATTAAAAATTTAAGTTTTTTTAAAATAAAAAAAAAAAAAAAAAAGAGAGAAAAAAGTAGTTCTTACTTATAAATGGCCATAGTAGTAGCACATCTAACACTTGAACATATAATAGACATGTTGAAGAAGCAAACAAACAAAAGTAGACTCTAGGTTCTTTGGTATTGGGATGCAATCAATCATGCGTATGGCATAGCCAAAATAACAAAACATATATGGTATGCTAGAGCTCCTTACTCAATATACAATACAAATCATAAAGGAGGAGAAAGGGAAAGAAAAACTATAGAAGCAAGGTGAATTCAGTGCTACACATATACAAACCCAGCACATACATAAAACCCTACTTTTTATTTTATTTATTTTTTAAATTTTCCATTTTCCATTTTCCAGCTTATCAATCATTGCTTGGTTTGGTAGTCACAATGAACTGTTCTTCTATTCTAAACAACAAGCTTCTTGACAAATTTAGGAAATTGATTTATATGCCAAAGTGGCATGTTTTGAGATTTTTTTTTAGTTTTGACAAGTCTTCATATGATTGATCTTAGAGGATAAAGATGTAGTGAAGAAGAAGAACAATGAGCATTTTACAAGGACCTCACCAAAGATATAATGGAAGGGAAAAGAGGGTAAAAATAAGAAAAAGAAGGAAAAAGACCCCTCCAAAGATACAGCTTTGGTGCACCAAAATTGTCCTGGCTTCACATTGACATAACCCCGTAAAAAAAGGATATCCTATTACATTTGGAGCTAAACCCCTTCACACACAGTTCTAATGTGTATATATAATAGAGTTAACATCAACACCATATTTTTCTTTTATATTGTAGCTATAAATTAAAAAAAAATTGTCAAAAAGTATATGCATTTGACTGAGTTTATGATCGTTGTGTTTTCTTTTAGGTAACAATTTTTTCACTTTGGCTTAGATTATCATTAATAAAAATATTTTCCTAACTTTCTGAGATTAAGTAACACTCTTTTGTGACCACTTATAGGAACCGTGCAAATGTTTTGGTCGGGCTTTATAAAAATTGTCTTAAGTGTTATTCAATTTTTGTGAAAAGTTTGTGTGCAACACTGATTCAAATAATTTCCTAAATTTGGCTTAAACTACCATCTAATGCAATTAAGTGTTGTTTTATTGGTTTGAGTAGTTATTACTATTAACATGCGAAATATCTCAATTTTATCTTGCATATAAGTCAAGATCGAACGTGTGTGTGAGGAGTAATATACACATTATATAATAAGGAGGAAGGAGAACAAATTGTCAAATGAATAATTATTTTGAACCTTTAAGTAACAATTGCATAACAGTTTTCTTTTAACTGGACCAAAATAATTTATTATCAAATGTTAAGGATTAATTTTTTAAAGTATTATGATTGTGATCTCTTTTAATAAATACTTTATTATAAACATATTATGATATATACTTTTCAGAGACTACTTAAGTACAATATTATTATAGTTTAAATATGTTTTTATCTCTAAAATATGTGATCATATTTTATTTTCAGTTCCCAAAACACATATTTGAATTTTGTTGTTTTTCAGTCTTTATTGTTTTATCTTAAACCTATAATATTATGTTTTTATTTTGAACTATTCCTTTGAAAAATATGATAAAAGACTAAAAGCAAGTAATCTACATATTACTTAAGGAAAAAAAAAAGTTCAGGGAAAAAATAACAAGGATCAAACTGAAAAAAAAAATGTAGGTATAAAAAATGGAGAAATTTTTTAGAAAATAAAACTTCTTGTTATTATCAACTAAAACACACCATGTTGGGAATATTTACAAAACCATTACTAAAACATATAGAACTATTTTCAACTCTAATTTATGATAATAAAAAATAAAAATAGCTTATATTTAATAACTAAATAAATGGTAAAATATGGTTTAGATCCTTCTAGAATTTTTAAATTATAACTTTTAGTCCTTTAAAATATTTTTTCTATTTTCAGTCCTTCGAATTTTTAAATAAACCATTGTGGATCCTCCTAGTAGTTTAATTACAGAGGTATATAGTGTTTAGGGGACTCAAAAATTGTGCACTACTAAAGTTAGAAGAACCAAACTAGATATGGTTTTTTTAGATAGACTAAAATTTGGCTTTAGATATTTTAGGATAACTAAAAATATATCTTATATCCTTAAGTTAATAAATAAGTTGGGAATAAGATTTCTTGTGCATTGATTTTTTTACAAAAGTTTTTAACTGCTGAATATAACAAAAATTATACACTAACATGTGAGAATAATTTGTTTATTAGTTTTGATAATTAATATGTAACGGTACACTGGTTTGAAATGATCGAATTTAGGATTGAAGAAACTTGATCTTGAAATGATCGGTCTTGAGAAATTTAGAATTGAAGAGATTATCTATATTATGATAATTTATACAAAAGAGATTGATTTGACAAAATCAAACTTAAAAAATCAACAGTGAATTTAAAAATATATATATTTTTAATATTGTGACCATTATTTATTATGGATAATTTTTTTATAAAGGTTGAAACATCTATTTATTCATTATATCATGAAAAATTACAAACTTAATTTCCGTTTCCTAGAACAAATTTAGTTGATAAAATTAACTTGTCTCGTTGGTTTCTATCACAAATTATCAGACAAGTTACAGAGTTATTGTTAAATCATTTTAATCTTTTCACCTATGTTATATAAATAAATAGAAAATAATTTCTTACCTACCTAAAGAATATTAAAAAATATTAAAAATTTCTCTATTAAATTCAAGATTTTCATATGTAAAAAATAAAATAAAAATAACTCTCATCAATCGAACTTCACGTCAATAATTGAACCTGTGCTTTAAAAAGTAATGCTAACTTACTGCATGTTTTAGAAAGTGGAAACTATTAAATATATAAACTTTTACAAAAAAAAAAAAGGATCTATTTCATGTTTTGAAATCATTTTTTCACTTTAAAATAATAAAAAATGGAATAAAAATGTTTATATTTATTAAATTTCAGCTTAAAATTAATTGGAAGTAAAGTTATTCAATAAATATATAAATTACATTCATTGATTTGAGACAATAATATTATGTTAAATTTCAACTTAAAATCAATATATATATATATATATAACCTAAATCTTAAATTTTTTATGTCTATTTTATGTTTTAGTGTTGCCTAAAATAAAAGCATTGTAATCTATCTTTACTATAGCTTGCACATAACATAAGAAATCTTTATATATCTTGTAGGGATAAGAATAGGGGAAAGTTATAGGGAAACTATTTGTTACTTGTTTGAAAGTTTGATGAAGAAAGGACCAAGAGAAGAATCTCCCTAGATTTGAAAGGTAAGAATTGTGAATGTATTATGAGGCTTGACTTCTATGCAAAAGTGTTGGAATGATTAAGAATACAGGGAAAAAAAATTGAAAGATGGGAAGAAGGACAAAACAAAAATATAGGTTTGGCTATTTGGATCTAGACATGTGATTATAGTGTTTAATTAGTTACATGTCTTTTTATATAACCAAATTTCCAAATTCAAGATCCTACATAACAATCAGGGTTGTTTTCCCATTATAGATATATATCTTTCCATCAACAAAATTAACAATATATATTTTCTTAATTTGACAATATGAACAATCCAAGAAAGATAAATTCATTGAATATTTCCTCTTTTTTTTTCATGACTCACTACACAGCAAGAAAATGCATGCATAAGCATGAATGTGATTGTTGTGTTTGTAAATTATGAAGATAGCAAAAGAAATGAAGATTTAGTGCACTCACTTTCTTGGCCATTTTGCCACTCCATCCAAAAAGCTTGAGCTGAATGCCTAGAGTTGTGGCTTTAGTGAGAAAAAGGGAGAAAAAGTGTTGTGTCTGAAGCAGTTTAGCCGGTAAATGTAAGATCAAGTGGGCCTTCAAAATTTTCACTTTAAAGAGAAAAAGAAAGAAAATGAAAACCAATCAAATTCAGTTAACCAACAACATACACTGGAATGGAATAAATTTCAGTGGTTGGTGATCAGATAAGTCTACAAAATGGTTGGTTTCATCAGGTAAAGTTTCAATCTCCCTGTTCGGATGGAATCATTAGGCTTCTTTTCCAACCAACACCTAAATCAAATCTCTTCTGAAATATAATGATCATTCAATTTTATTTTTTTTAAGTTTTAAATGAAATTTTGGTGGTGAGTTTTAGGGTTGAGGGAATCTGTTTGAGGTTGAAAAATGTAAATGTGATTGTATTTTGTGATGAGGCCCAAATTGAGTAATGATGCAAGTGAATAATTAAGCAGAAACACACACATTATTCATGGGTCCATAGTTTGGAAGGAAGGTGCAAAGGATTTCCATACTCATAGTCATCATTGTAACTGGACCTACTTCATTCAAGTGCTTTCGTACACATTTCCATTCCAATCAGGCCTACATTTCCAAGTAAATTCCATGCCTTCATGACCCAAAAATCAAAGTGGTCCAAACTTTGCTCATTGCAAAGTAAAGGGGTGAATGGTAAATTTTTTCTTCACAATATCATTTTCATGCACAACATAGATACATGGTATAGAAATTGTAAGTTCTTTTAATGGTAAAAGGAATATGTGTTCTTGTTAAAAGACCATTGTTAAAAATACCAAACAACATTTATAATATCATAAGATGCTAAAAGAATAACATATTACATGTGTCAGATTAAATCTCACTAAGTAAAAGAAATTGAGAAAACTCACAAATTCAATACTTTAAAATTTTAAGTTGAAGGTAACGTTATTTGTTTTTGTGAGTTATCTTAATTTTGCTCAAATCTTCCCAGTTTTTCTTCCTTAACTTTTCTAGCATAACAAATAGGCACAAACATACAAAGCTAAAATATTTTTCTTTTGATTAGTGTAAGAGGGTAAAAAATTGGATTGAACTAAGATTTTGGGCTTAAAAAATTAGACCTGTTAAATTTTGGGCTTAAAAGTCCAGCAGAAAATCTAAGACCAAAAGCAAAATTGTTAAGATTTCTATATAAAGCCATGTACAAAGTTGAGAAAACAGAAGTTATTATGGAGTAAAAACAATGTGAAACTAGTAAACATATAAACAGTCCTAAAGTTTTGAATTAATTAAAAAACACCATATTTATCAGGCAACACCAACTGAGCAGGGGCTCCATTTGTCTTGCTGTAGTTTCATAAAGTTACCCTTTGTGTCACTGTCTTGTTTAAGCCATGCTGTGAATGGTGATAAGAAGTTGTACAACTTTATTCACCACAGCACTTTCATACATGAAAAATAATAAAATTTTGTACCATAAATGGTATGAAATACACTAAGTGAAGATGACATTATTATTATTAAAGATTATAAAAGGTAGGGGTTGGATTCTTTTTGTGTCCAGGGGATATACATTGGAGCTTGAACCATTTGTCCTTAGTGTGTCCAAGGAATCACAAAGAGGTTTATCCTTTTTGAATTGATACTTTCTTTTCCTTTGGATTGGATTGAATAGCTTAAGCAAGCTATTTTTGTATGATTTATCATGACCAATTGGCCATTCCTCTTATAGATGCAAAGCCTATACCATTGTTCATCACTTCCTTAATTTCCATGTTGGTTAACTCACCAAGTGAGGATGTAAAAATTAAGCACAATGCAAAGCAACCTATTTACTTTTTCAAACATATTTTTTGTTTTTTACAATCATTAATCATTATTTATACTGCTCTATCTTCCTATTTTGGTAATTAGACAGTGAGTCTTACTTATACCAACATAAAATATTATTAAACATAAATGCTAAGACGTTTGAAATTTACAATATATAAAGAAATATTCCATTTTATGGTTTTGAAGAACTGTGAGTTTTTAATGCAGAGTTTGAAACTAGATATCTGTATAAGGCACAAGTTTGACTTTTTAAGTACACAAAGGAAAATCGTTACTGAACGAATATGGTTAAAGACACTTATAGAAAAAAGACAGTGTTACTTTGACTTTTTCTTTGAATGTTGAAATCCTAAACATGTTTTACAACAGAATTATGGCCTTGTTATCCTTTTATAAAATCATTTTTCATGTATAAAGGTTAAAGTTGTATACTTTTATACACTGAACAAAGATAACTGCAAGTAAAAGTTAAGGTTCAATGACGTGAAATCCGGTTAGGAATAATTTTGAGAACCCACAATAAAGAGTAGTTGAATGCTTCAATATTTCTAAATATTCAGATTTAGGATGATCTACTCAGAATCTTTGTCTTTGTAGAAAAGAAATATAGCAAAAATCCTAAAGTATGAAAAACGCCACTACGATGATCCGCCCTTAATAAGTTGCAAGTCTAATGAAGAACTCTAAGAGAGAAATTCTCACTTCTGAAATTTTCATAATCAAATTTGTATTTCAAAATAGTTGCGGGTTTACATGTGTTTTCTGACTTAAATAGACTTTTGTTAACTTCTAAAAGTTAACCTAACTCTTCGTTAGCCTACAAGCCTCCCCAAATTTAATGCAGTAGCTTTTGGCACATTTATAGATGACTAATTAATTACATAAAATGGGAAAACGAAAAAAAAAATACAATTTACTAAGCATGACTACTCTAAGCCCTATGCCCTATTGGAAATTAAACAAAATACATCAAAATAAAAAATTTAAAATTGGTCCACAAAATAATGGGTGACTCTTCAGATTTTAACCTAAGCCCAAAATAACCCATTTACACTTAAATTAAATTTGGTGATGCATTTTCTATGGGCCTTTCTCTTCAAATGATTTGCTTTTAGCCCAAATTTCCTTTATTTAATTCCTTCATAAGCCCATATCAAATTAAGAAACGTGATTAAGCTTCAATTCAATCTTAGACTTTGATTGTACAGTCAAAATGTCTTGAGTTAGCCCAATCAATGCCTCTTTCAATTTTTGGGCCCTTGACCTGGTGATTGGTCCACTTGGAATTTGTAAAACATCCTTTGAATTATTTATTTGTGCAGGTGCTTGAGGTTGTTTAAATTTCAGGTTTTGGTTCTTATCATTCAACCTTTGATAATTTTTCTTATCATTAAACATATTGGAGAATGACAATTATGTAAATGTTTTTAAGCTCAACGCAATGAGTCTAAGGTAGATTTAAAAAAAACTTAAGTTATAGAACAAATAGGAAAGTTTATAATAATCCATATAATTAAATTATAAACATATATTATACATTTCATTATAAAAACTTAAATTTTGTATGAGAAATATATACATTAATTATTACATATGAACATAAATAAATAAAACATTTTAGATAAGTTCAAAAGTGTCTCCTAATGTACTAGATATAATTACACATAATAAATATAAGAAAGATGAAATCTCTACAATTAAGATTAATATACAAACATATACACCTAAATGGTAAATCAATTATACATTCATACTCCTAAACCTACAATTAAGATTAATATACAAACATATACACGTAAATCGTAAATCAATCATACATTCACACACCTAAACCTACCCGCACCCACACCCATACACCTATAAACCATCTTGGTTTTAATATTTAGATAAAATAATTCACTTGGTTTAGATAATTTTTTATGTGTTCTTTTATGTGAGTTTCTTTCCTTAAACACAAATTGTTTTTCTTTGTCATGAATCGGTCATACAAGAATTATTTTTTCATGTTCAATTGTTTCTAATGTCTTTTTAGCTTGTTTTAGACAAAGTGTTTCATTGTAGAATTTTTTAAACTATGAGTATCACGTGAAATCCTATAGCATATCTTGAGATGAATGTTTTATGTATATTTGTTCTCTATCTTCATTAGATGAAGATTCAATTGTTGAAATTGTTAGATAGAAGACGTTCAACGAAACTTCTAAAATTTTTAATAATGATATCAGACACTATTTAGATGAAACCTTCTTATGTTTGTCATTACTCATAAAACATTTAAAATTACTTAAGTCATCCAGTGATAGTGTTAATCATAGTAAAGTAATATATTATATTTTTGGTGAAATGTTATAGCATCACTTAATTCATTTTAACCACAATGATTTATGAGTATATCTCAACTCTATAGATAAAAGCAAGTTCATTGCACCAATATCCTACACCCACAAATGTGTTCCTAGTGTAAAATAACAATTTTACAATTTTACACCACTTAATGTTTTCATTTATATAATTTAGATAATCAGTCAAATAAGAGCATCTCTTTTCAATTATAGGTTCTTATATTAAAACCACAAACTAAAGCAATATATCATGAGTGGATATGTAACCTTACTAATCTATTTTCGAATATTATGCAACAATCTAATAAAATTATTCCCAATACTTTATATATACACAATTTCAACTCTTTTGGTTCATACAATTATATAATGATATTTTTTTTTAAGGAGAGTCAAAATTAAATTATCGCACAAATTGAATGAGAAAATTGCTTCATTTGTTCTTTGATTGAGATTCATTGAATAAAATCTAGTCGACTAAATAAAATTATCCAATCCACTCATTACAAGAAAAAATATTGAATAAATCAAATATAGAATTAACTTTTGTTCTCTTAAGTGAGATTTGCTGAATAAATTATACAAAATCAACAGTTCTACGTAATCATTCAAAATCAACTTTAGTTCATAAACTGGTCAATTTACTCATTCTTACAAGTTTAAGATGCAACAAATAACACATTCAAAACCTCATTTGCATGGTAACATTAATATCATTCAATTTTGATCATGTTAAACTCAAGCCCAAGTGAAAAATTAATAGTAGTATCAATGCTTACCAAATTCAATTTAATTACCTTTAATTACTATATTAACAACTTTGAAACATTTATAGATCATAAATTCAAAATCAACTACCAAATAACTTATAAACAATAGTCAAGAGAAATATTACTAAACAAATCAAAACTCCTTATAAGAAATAAACTAGATGAAAGAATAACTTTTCTCAAATATAAAATTTGTAAAATTCTCACAAAATAAGTTAAAAGAAAAAAAAAACTGAGAGATATTAAAAAAAACTTATTATAAATTGAATTATATTTATATAGAATTGTCTTATAACTTTTTAACTTGAAAGGTTATGAAAAAAAAAGGAATAAGAAGCCTAATCAATGCCAGAGGCCCAAGTCTTACTTATTCAAAATGAGAATAATCATGGGAAAATAATTATGAATCTAAGTTTGAGAATGTACAATAAAAGCCACTTAGATATCTTTCTCTAAGAAGACGTTTATGTATTCAATGAATGGTGTTAATTAACTGCTAACCATGATAACCTATCACATACATGTAAAGAAAAAATAAAATACACTACAAGTGATTTAACTTTTAATTCAAAATCACAAATGAATTTATACGAAAAACCTAATTTCATGTGACAATTAGCTTACATTGTTCCCAGGATATTAATATCGTGTAATTTTCTTTCAAAATAGTCAGGCAAAGACTTTTTTTCTCGAGAATGTTCAACCAATCTTATTAATGTTTATAAATTATTGAGAGATTAATCTTTCTCACTTCAAATGCAATGAAAGAAAGATATAGTTCACTATCAATGATTTTAAGAACAATAATGAAACATTGCTCAAGTATCAAATGTTTTTAATTTAAATTTTACTTTTTTATAGTTTAATAAATATTCATTTTTACTGTTTATTGCTTTGTTAAATCGGTATTGTAAGGTCATTCATAAAAGTATTAACAGAGATTTGAAATTAATTTCAGAATTATTAAAAAGACTTATTAAATGTTTCGTAAAATACAGATATATTAATTCTAGGCTCATATTATTCTGTGAAAAAATACAGATTTATTAAATCCAACTATTTAACATTTTTAAAAACAATAAAAGTTCCAGCAGAATCATCAAGGAGAAAAATTAAAAATGGAATTACAACATTAAATAACATTAAATAAGAAAAGGTTACTACATTTTCTTAATAAATATCCTTACGTGCTTATGAACAACTACTTTATCTTAAAACAAAAAAGTTAAGCATTGACTTTTTCTTGTTTGTTGGATTTTCCTTTTAAGGAATTTGGTGTGTTTCTTTCTGTAAAAGGAGAAGAAAGAAAAAGTAAAAAGGGAAATTATGATGCTGGAAAAAGAACCAAACTGAGGTTGCTGTTATGTCACTGATAAAATAAAATAAAATAAATTTTATCATATAAGGCGAGATTTCCGGTGCTTATTACTTTTTAGTGTTTTTATTTATTTTATTTATTTATCTTAATTTAAATAATATAAAAAATCTATTTTTCTAACTTCCTATTTTACTTATATTTTTTTGAACTGTTTTTCCTGTAGCTTCTAAACAAAATGTTAGAGAATTTTGAACTAAAAAATATAGTAATACGTTCTTATTTATGTTTTTTTACATAACTTTTATGTTTTGATGGTTATGTATTATTAATATTTATTCGTATTAATTTGTAAAAAAATATTATCTAAATAATTTAAAGATAGTTATCATAAAATTTAACATATATATTTTGTGAATTTAGAAGAATTAAATCTGAAATATGGAATGGCCCAACCCAATGCTGTAACCAGCCCAGCCTGTTGCCAGTTGCTCAACTATCGATGGAGTCTTTTTCAGATACATAAAATACTAATAATCTCATAAAATAAAATGCATTTAAAATTATAATAATTAATAGAATCAAATGTTCATTCGCAATTCAATTTCCACACATTTAAAAACATTTATCATTTCTAAACTTGAAGTTTGTTCATCTTATGCCCAATATATTTCAAATCCTTAATAGTGCTTTATAAATTGAATATATAAAATATCTATTTTAGCTTCTTTTTGTTCAATATTTACGATAAATAAATAAATATTTATAAATTAAACTAATTATAATTTTAAATATTATTGTGGATTCTTATATATTAATTATAATATATAACTTTAGAGTGATATTCTTATTCTCCTCACAGTTAATTTATTTATTTAGATTTAAGATATATTTTTATATTTAAAAATATATGAGCATTCAAATTCATTAAAAAAAATCACTAAATATATAATGCCGATCAGTTTTTTTTTTTTTTATCTTTTTCTTTTCACAACTCCAATTTTGTGTTTTTTTAAATGGATATATTGTTGGAGCAAGAAGCATATACTCTATATATTCCTATTGCCTTCTAATTACAGCTTAAAATTCATTGGTAACTAGTTTTTAATTTTCATTAATCAATAACCAATATACAACTTGCATATTACAATATATTTTTCAAAATTTTATTACTACCATAATAGAATGAAAATTTGACCCATCATGGTCATGTCTACCATATCTGGTGTACTAAAATGGAAAACAAATAAAAACACATTTAAAATGGGGCAATTTGCAGAAGAAGATGAGAGAGAATGCAACTAAGTAAATAATTATTTATGCTTTGCTGACTGAGTATTGGTCTCATCAATTTGCACATTTTGCATCTGAATACTTAAATATTACTTTAATATTAGAATCTCATAATTTTTTTTTTAATGTTAGAGATTAGATTTTAAGATGGCGTGCAGACATTTTTGTTCCTTTGCTCTCTTCATTTTCCATTCGTAGACGCCAAGAACCCTACCAGGTACTGCTCCCTTCTCCCTCTGCTCAAACATTCTCTTACCCTCTTATTTTTTCCTCAAATCATCACATGGGTTCACATCAAAATCTCTTTTTTCTCCCATTTTCCCACTTCCATTTTAATCTTAGATTTTGTTGATCTGTTGGGTTTTTACCTCAAAGATCTGATTTTTTTTTTTACCCTTTTTTTCCATGCTAAAATGGATCTTGATCAAAACCCAGAAGCTGAAATCTTTGGGGCAGGAGGTTTTGCATGTGAGCATTTGTGAGATTTGTATAATATATCCCCTTTTATGGTTTGACTTTGTTTGAGCTAAAGCAAAGGTGAGTTTTTAGGTCATTGCATTCTGCTGTTCTTGTAGTTGTACTTGCTTGTCTTTGTGTTTGCCATGTTAAATGTGTTGTGTTGGTTTGTTAGGAGAATGCAATGGAGTTGTGAGGATATTTAAGATAGTGTACATTCACTGCATT
>Ga0099825_1008506_pt1 | contig 12113 bp, 13 predicted proteins | sample SiratroredBW_FD_76838 | JGI IMG/M metagenome (GOLD analysis project Ga0099825, IMG submission 76838) | Root nodule microbial communities of legume samples collected from California, USA - Siratro red BW | ecosystem: Host-associated > Plants > Roots > Nodule | place: USA: California | collected...
GGCCCATTAAGGCGTAATGCCTAGCCGACTTTGTGTCAGAACTCCAAACACCGGAGCAGCACGTTGTATGGACGTTGTATGTGGATGGTTCGTCCAACAGTAAGTAGTGTGGAGCGGGAGTCGTTTTGGAAAGCCCGGGCGGGCTGAAAGTGGAGCAATCGTTGCACTTCAACTTCAAGGCATCTAACAATCAGGCTGAATATGAGGCCTTCATCGCTGGATTAAACCTAGCAGGAGACATGAAAGTCAAGCAACTGAAATGTTTTACCGACTCCCAATTGACGGTCGGTCAGATCAACGGGACCTTTCAGGTAAAGGATTCGCTATTAACAAGGTACTATCAAAATGTGTCTACCCTCCTCTCCAAATTCCAACATGCGGAGGTCCAGTATGTGCCTAGGAGCAAAAACGGAAGGGCAGATGCATTGTATAAACTTGCACTAGGCAAAAGGAAAGGCAGATTCGACACTGTCATTCAACTTACCCTGAGCAACCCAACCGTATCGGAAGAAGATTGCATGAACATTGAGATGACGGAAGACTGGTGGTCGCCCATTATCCAAACCCTGAAAACACTGCTGACAGGAGAGGCTGTGGCAGATAAGGTGTTGGCCAAGAAAGCCGCCCGATATGTCCTCATAGCCGATGACCTATATAAACGAGGCTTCACGACCCCACTTCTAAAGTGCCTGGGGAAAGAGCAGTCCGAGTATGTGATGAACGAGTTACACAACGGAATTTGTGGCATGCACTCCGGTCATAAGACTTTAGCCGCCAGAATAGTCCGGGCCGGATACTACTGGCCGACCGTCCGCCAGGATTGCGCCGAATAGGTGAAGAAGTGCAAAAGTTGTCAAGAAAATGGACCGCTTATCCGTCAACCGCCCACCGACTTGCAGATCATAAGTGCTCCCTGGCCTTTCGCCAAATGGGGAATGGATATCCTAGGTCCTTTTTCCACCGGCAACCGGACAGCGGCGATTCTTAATTGTGGCAGTGGACTATTTCACAAAATGGATAGAGGCCGAACCCCTGGCCAAAATCACGGCCGCCAATGTTCAAAACTTCACGTGGAAGCTAATTTGCAGGTTCGGCGTTCCTCACACGGTCATCACTGACAACGGCCGACAATTTGTGGACCGAAAGCTAGAAGCCTTCTTCACTGAGCTAGGGGTCAAACACATAACCAGTTCGGTGGAGCACCCACAGACGAATGGTTAGGCGGAGGCCGCCAACAAGGTAATCTTGTCCCAGCTGAAGAAAAGGTTAGGAGCTGCCAAAGGAAAATGGGCCGATGAGTTACTCGAGGCCTTATGGGCATATCATTGCACGCCGCAGACATCTACAGGGGACCTTGGCTTACCATGAGACCTCTATTCGCGATCAAACTGGCCGACCGAAAGGTGGCCACGCTCAAAGGTGCTCTTGGCTTACCATGAGACCTTAATTCGCGATCAACCGGCCGACCGAAAGGTGGTCACGCTCAAAGGTGCTCTTGGCTTACCATGAGACCTCTATTCGCGATCGAACTAGCCGACCGAAAAGTGATTTCGCTCAAGGTACTCCCGGCTCACCAATCGTCGGGACCGATCAAAGGGTTGCTCCCGTTAGAGGCACATCACGATCCACATGTCGCGGCCTGCTAACAGCCGTATTTAAATTAATTTAGCGTTCGGATTTTATGAGCGACACATATACTAAACGACATACTAGTCAAATACAAACGATCACACGATTAACAAGCCAATAATAAGTAAAATGGTCGATATCATTAATACTTGTATTTACATGTTTGTCAAAAAATAGACGGCCGCACACTGGCCTCCGAAGATACATATATAAAACATCTAATCAGAAACTATAACTTCAGGGGCCGACTGATCCCCTCCCGGCTGCTCGTCGCCCTCATCCTCCTCATCCGGCACATCCATGGCGGACACCAGCTCACCGCGATAGATGTCTTTTCTGTTATCAAACTTTCTCTCGTCGACCAAAACTTGGTAGAAGTAGGCCGCTTGCCTCACGGAACACATGAATCCTAGTTTTCTTCGGCCTTCTTGCGCTGCAGCCGCTCCTCCTCCAGCTTGAGGGTCAGTCTGGTAATCTTATCAGTTAAATCCGCAACATCTTCGCTAAGGTGGTCTATCTGGTCGGCCGCAGCCTTCTCCTTCTCCTCGGCCGTCAGGCACTGCTCTTTTAACTCTGATTCTCCCCTCCCAAGTCCTCCACCAGTTTCCTCAGGCTTAGATTTTCTCCCTTCACCCGCTCATTATCAGCCTGGGCAACATTCAGCGATGTTGACACTTCGGCGAGCTCGTCCTTCAAGCTTTCCACGGTTGCCGCGTCATCTTTCAGCAACTCCTCTCTCGCAACCCGGCTAAGCAAGAGAGCCCGAGCATTCATTTCGAGGAGGGCATCTCTCAACTCTTTGCGGGTGGCGGGCATGAATTGGTTCTTCTCGTAATCGTTCAGACCGATGACTACACGGTCGGCCACCATTATCTTTTTATTGAGAAAGTTGTAAGTAGAACTTTTCTCGTGATCGGTGGCAGCCTCCTTTAAACTCTTACGCGACCGCTGAGAGGAAGACCAGTCAGATCCTCGCTTCGACTTTTTCTTTTCTAAAGGACCGGGTTGTTCGACAGCAGGAGGGGGACTGCGGCCAACGGCTCAATGTTCTGAGGAGGATCGGGCGTCCGGGGAACAGATTTCCCCTTATCCTTGGCAGCTCGCTTGCTGCTCTCCCCAGCTGGTGCTGACGACATCAGGTCCTTGAATACCTTGTTCATGGCGGGCGTCCGGGCAACAAGGATGTCTGCACAACAAGAGTATGATCAAACAGTTACTAAGGTAAAATGATAAGGTAAAAGGGAAGAACGTACCGAACACTACGCCGTTCGGGTTTTCACACCAATAGGTGTTGAGAATTTCTCGGGCAGGGATACCCCTAGGTAAGCTATCAAGCACAGCAAGTGCCGAGGTATCCTCTGCCGATAATCCCGTCCGCGACCAAGGCGCAACACGAACAGGGGATCTAGTCCAATATAGGGAAAACCTGGGCTCATCCCCGTCAAAAATGTACTCTCGGCCGACATCTCCGAAAGCATTCAGTACACTAAAGAGCAGATCTTGGAGCAGTCAGTGAATCAGTACGAGGAGATATTATTATTGCTAGAGCCAACCGGTCCTCTGCGATAACAACTATCCTATAAGAAAAAGAGATATAAAGAGATATATAAGATACCCAAGTCTTTTGTTGGTGTATAAGAGGCTTATATAATAAGATATATAAGATATTCATTAACATTTCCTTATAAACATGACAAAAATATATATATTCATTAACATTTCCTTATAAACATGACAAAAATATTAAGCAGTTGCAATTTTTTTTATTTTTTACTAAAGTGGTGCAATATAAGAAATGAATATAATACTTAAGAGGGATGAAAAATACTTTTTTTTTAATATAATATACAGAAACAAGTACAAAAGAGTGTAACTTTTGTTAAGGAAGAACAGTGTGATTGTTTTGGTAAAAAAAATTGGAAAATCTCATACCAAAAAGAAAGAAAAAGGAAAAGGGCTGCGAGGGTTTAGGGCTGGGTTTAGTACTTTCACTTTCTTTCGCTGTGATTTGGTAGCAGTTCTTCGATTATCTTCAGTTTCGAACTCTTTTGCCTTGTTTTGTTTTCCAATAGAGAAAAGAGAACGATGTGGTATTTGTGCGTTTTCTACCATAGGTTGTTGGATTACAGAAAACCCGAAGTGGAATCTCTGGCACAACTCTTTGGAGCCGTTGAGGATCCCCAAAACGACGACGTTCCCTTCCAACTGCAATGGAAGCTCCCTCTTCACTACCACACCGATTCACCTTTCCATTTCGTAAATCTTCCTTCCGAACAACTTGCTCGGAACATTGCCACCCGAAGTCAGTTATTACCGTTGAATGATCTTTAGTTTTTGAATGATCTTTAGTTTTTGTTTTATGGGTCTGTTTAAAGTTTCGATTTTTAATCCTTTTTTTGGGTGAAAATTTTGTAGGCATACTTGTGAAGGGAATGTATGAGCTGTGGGGGGAAGGGAGTAGCTATGAGGAGTTGAAAGAGTCTGTCTTGAGTTACCCTGATGAGAGGAAGTTGCCGTACTTGGATTCTGATAGCACTTTCAAGATTACTGTTGATAGTTTCGGGAAGGTCATTAGCCTTGAGGAGCAAAAGGAACTCATTCAAGGGCTCTCTTATATCCCTTTCAAGGTTCGTAGGGTGTTCTTTGAACTGATTGGTGTGAAATTTTTTATCAGCCTATTTCTCAGCTTTGGTTGGGCTATGTAGGTTCCGAAAGTATTGGGAAATTTGAGATGCTGTCTTGAATGTGGGAAACATTGTGTTTATGCTTGCTCTAGTGGTTAATTGGTTCAAGACAGCCTTTTAAGTGTTTGCTAGGTAGGTTGATTATAAATAGCAATTCTGTTTAAGTCTTTGATTTTCACTGCCATTTCATTGGAATGTTGTCTAATATGGTTGAACATGATGGAAACTGCATTGTAGGTTCTGTGAAGGGTTTGCTGATTTATGTCTCAGTTACCCCTTTGGTTGAGTGGATGTTTTTAATATCAACTACATTTTCAACAATAAGCACCAATTTTATTTTATTTTTATATTATGATTCATCAAGCGTTTTGAACTATTCTAGTGCATTGAGTATTATTTTACTTTTTTCATTCGGATCTCTTGTTTTCCTCATTTGTTTATTAGTTTAAGAGGTCAGATGGGCTATAATCAATGAAAGTTCTCGTTATTTATTGAACTTGTGTTATCTTGCAAGAGTTTATATCCATCATTGGTTGGCCACTTTGTTTGTAGGGCCGTGTAAAGTTGAAAAACCCAGATCACAACTTCTGGCTTATAGAAGTAGATAATTATGGAGGTAATAATGGTCTTCCTCCAATTGTACAAAAGAGAATCTTCTTTGGTCGTGAAGTGGGTGGGGCTGATAGGAAGCTTATACCCACCTATCAGTTGAAAAGCCGTAATTATCTTGGGCCAACAGCCATGGATGCTGAAATGGCTTTTCTAATGGCCAATCAAGCACTAGCTACTTCTGGGAAGCTTGTTTATGACCCTTTTGTTGGAACTGGAAGTATTCTTGTTGCAGCAGCTCATTTTGGAGCAATGACCATGGTCAGCTTCTTCCTTCCTATTCTGGGTGATCTTTTTTGCAACTTATCCTATTTTGCATTCTTTTTACGATTGATTACTTCCAGGCAAGTTCTTTCCTTTAACAAGAACTTTTCTAAACTTTTTTAGGGTGCTGACATTGACATTAGGGTAGTCCGTGATGGACGCGGTCCTGACCGTAATGTTTGGAGTAATTTTAAGCAGGTAAATGTGCCAAACAAACACTGTCATGAGTTGTTATAATGGTATTTTGTGATCCATTGTGTTTGTACTGTTAGAATTTATCACCTGAATTATCTATTTTAGGCATACTTTATAATTTGTATTTGAATCTGATGAACTTATTAAGTTGCACATTTTGCAGTATGGATTACCTATGCCTGTTGGTCTTCTAAGGGCGGATAACAACCTTCCTCCTTGGCGTCCTACATTGAAAGAGGTGATCATTTGAAAAGAAAAATATACTTTTGTTCTTAATTATTTTTCTCTGTTTTTCTGTCTGAAATGAGAACACCCCACTTGCTGTATCTCTTGAATCTAGATTTCCAATGTCAGCAATTTACTGGTGTTTTTGCTGTCTAACTAAATAAAGTATAAAATATTATTTATTGGGATTTCTTACTTTCTTTTCAGTAATTGTGCTGTTGAATCTGGGTTTCTGTTATTTTTACTAAATTATGCAAGGGATAGATTGGTGGTACTGATGATTTGAAAAGTGGTGTACTGATGTTTAGCAATAGACTTAATCCTGGACTGCCAATCGTTTTTTTGAATACCTTGCTCTCTATAAGCCTGCCAGATCTCTTTGGAGTTTAGCATTTGATTATTGAGTCGTGTTTAAAATGACTGATCAACCACAACCAAACTTTATGTCCTTATTATCCCATTATTATCCCACTATGTGCAATACGTATAAGGCCACCCTGAGATCAGAATGCAATCAACCAAATCTTATTGTTTCTATTACTGTATAATAGCAGTGTAAAGTCTTTCTACTTCACGGCTATCCTCTTCCCAAAGATTTGAATGAAGAGAACCTTAGTGTAAGGTGAATAGTAATGTAATATACGGATTAGATGCAATTGGGTATCAGATAAAATTATAGAAATAAGTTGGCTGTTAAGTTCTGCCACCACTTGATTTGTACTTGATTTGGCAAGATAACTGGGGTATTATCTCTAATTTTGTTTTAAAGGAAAACAGAACACGTGAAGTGCAAAAAAAATGTTGCTTGCAAATTTCCTTTAGAAAATTGTTGATATATTTGCTATTTGTTAGGTATTTGATGCCATAATATGTGATCCTCCATATGGAGTACGAGCTGGGGGACGCAAATCTGGTGGTCGGAAGCTGCTAAAGGGGGTTGTGGAACCTTACACCGTTCCTGATGACAAAAGAACAGATCACATACCATCAACTGCACCCTACAGTTTAGTTGAGTGTGTGCATGATTTGCTTGATCTTGCTGCCAAGATGCTTGTAATTGGGGGAAGGCTTGTGTTTTTCTATCCTGTACTGAGAGAAGATGATTTTGCTGAAAACCATTTCCCAGAACATCCGTGTTTTAAGCTGATATCTACGTCTGAGCAGATCCTTAGCTCACGCTATAGCAGGGTATTACTGACAATGGTGAAGACAGGTCCTTACACAGAGGAGATAGCTGAGGTGGCTAGGAAAAAGCACATTGAGTTCAGGGAGAATCATGTAAAGTGGTTAGAAGATGGTAATCTTCATTCTGCAGTTTTCAGTCCTGCTGATGGTCACTTAAGGGAGGCTGGTGATCCCAAGCTTATTAAGGATCCAAAGCCTAAATACAGAGGAAAGTATGTTTAGTGTTAACGGGTTAGATGGTCTACTCCCTCACCATTACAATAGACATTAGCATTAGACATGAGACAGCACTGTATTTTTTCTATGTCCGAGAGTGAAACCTATTTCATTATATGAAAGCCAATGTACCCTTTTAGATTCAATTAGTGAGTTTTTTCTGATATCTTTTTATATTATTCATAGATATGTCTTTTTCTCCTGCTTTATTCAATTTGATGAAGTTTTAACATTACTACTTTCCTTTACTATTTTATCCGTATATCCCTTCTCCTATATCTACCTCCCTTCTTCGGTTTCCTTATATATGAGTCCTCCAAAAGCTTGTTCTTCAAAGTAGAAGTGAGAATTAGGATTGAAGTGAGCATTAGGGAGCTGTTGCTTCCTGCAGACCCCTACTTTCTACCTGCACTTCCTTAAGTTTTGAAATTTGAACTTTTATTTGAAACGGTCTTCTCCTTCACCAATGTGTTTCTGTTGCTGGTTCAATCTTGAAAGAGGAGAATTCCAGTGAGGGGTAGTGGTGCTGCTGGTGGTGTGTTGAAGGTATGGAAGGATGTTCTTGTCTTATTTGTTTAGTTATATGGTGGAGATTTGGTTATCGGAATTGAGTCTGGAAACAGGCTTTCGGAATTTCGGTACAAATATCGATATATTTTAGACACACTGATTTTGTGAAATTACTGAATCCTTTAACATTATATTCATGATGAATAATACTTACAAAGCTATATGTATAAGATGACGAGATTGTTGGTGTTACTCAACTGAGATAACCTTATTTGCTATTTGTTTTATTGACATCTGAACTTTGTGTAGGTAGGTATATGTATGCATAATCCGTGACACAAAACAATATTTCCAAATTGAATCAATCCTGCATCTACAGAATAAATAAAGATGTTAATTTTAAAAGTGACTTTAGTAATTATTCGACGAGAAAAAAAATCTGAATTATAATTTATATCTCACTACTTAATTAGTTAATTTCACTTAATAACCTTAATCTATGGAAAACAGTTAATATAATGTACCATTGTAATATGTATGAGTTGTACATGCTACATGTGGTAATATCATGTTATATTAGAAATGAAATTCAAAAGCTTGTAAAATTTGCACTTCACTTAACATGGCAACATGGAAATCTAAGAAAATTATGCAAATACATAGGAATTCATGTAAAATATGTTGATAGGTGAAAAGTTTGTACTTTCAAAATATTAGGTTAAGGAATTACCTCTCTATGTTATTGGTGTGGAAAATAGTGCAATTTTGGTGATGTATTCTAACTTTACAATATTATAAGGATTTAGGAGTAGAACAATTTAGAAAATAAAATGAAAGGGTAGTACAGATAGTATAAGAGGGTCTTTTACGTGTACCAAATTATGGAGTAATGCACCCTAATAAGAATCTTTTGGTTGGATGAGGGCATAGTCTTAGACATTGAGAGTAAGTTGTGGAGTATGGAATAGATCCAAAGCTTTGTGGTTAGTAGTGATTTCAGTGTTGAGTGCATAATCTTAAATTTGGATTTTATTTTTTCATGTAATTTTATGTTACAATATTAAATTATTTTTACATTTATAGGAGAAGAACTTGAAAAATAAAGCTAGTGAGAATAAACATGAAATTAAATCAATTTTGGAAACAAAATCAATTATTCAAAAAACATTTGAAATAGTAATGTTACTTTGTGTTTATATGTATAAATTTCTCAAATTTTATGTAGGTTTAGTATAATCTTTTGAATGGCCAATAGCATTAAAAATATGAAAGACCACTCTTAAGAAATGAAACTTGGTGTAAATTTCATGGGAAACAAATTATGATAACTTTTAATGGATTTAAAAGTTATATTTAGTATAGAAACTTTAATGTCTTAATTCTTGAATTTAAGGATATTTGAAATGCTTACAAGACTCACCACTTTTTTTTTTATATATATAATAGAGTATATAATAAATCATATTTTAATTAATTTATAAAAACATATGTTATAAATAAATTAAATTTTGGAAGATTATTGTGAAAATAATTGTACTTTGTTTATCATGAAAGTGAATAAAAAATTTAAAAAGAAAACTTAGTAAAATATTATTTTTAAGTGAAATTTGTTATTATAATTATTTTTTATAATAGAAATGTTGATTATATTAAAAAAAGAAAATATATATATTATTTTTATATCTTAAAAGTTTATTACTGTGATTTTTTATTAATTATAATTTATTTTTATTAATATAATATTACCTATATATTAGTATTTAAACATGAATACTTTTATAAATAATATTGAAACATTACTTTATCTATGTATTATTTTAAATAGTTATTTATAGTTTTTTTTGTGATTATAATATTACTTTTCTATTATTAAAATTAAAGTTTATAATAAAAATATAAATAGGAGCAAAAGATTTGCTAATATTTGATTGAGATCCTTAAAATATAGTAAATTTGACACACAAAAATCCATAAATGGGATTTTTAGCATATACCATTATAATAAGTGTTATTACTCTAATACTAGATGTAGACATATGAAAAAAAAAATTGTTGTTGCAGCTTTAAAATATTTAAATTCTGTAAACTATACTATATTTATTAAAATTACAACAATAATAGGCATAAATATGGTTTTTTCTATTTCGGTGTAATTTTTTTTACGAAATTTTCATAATAGGTAGATTAGATTTTATTTTCGTTATGATTTTATTTAACTCAGAATAAAATCATACCATCCTTCACAACATCATCATGATTTATGGCAAGATTTCAGAACAATTCAAATCCTCCAATACCATACCATCTTAATTAATCCAAATTAATTATAAGTTTGTATTAAAATATTTTGAATTAAATATATTCTTAATAAATCCAAATTAATGCTACCTTTTATATTAAAATATTTTGAATTAAATATGTTTGTAATAAAATTATGTCAACTCAATACAATTTATTCATAATAAAAATAAAAAAAATTTACCATTCTAAGAATTTTGTGAAAAAATTACACAATGAAAAAAGAAAAAAAAAGAAACCTAAGATATGAATGATATTTTTAAACTCAACCATTTTTTTAATTCCAATTAAATGTGATCTTTTTTTCTCGTAAAATTATTGGGAGCATAATTTATATACTTAAAAATTATACATTGTAAACTCGTATAGTTTTTTTTTTATTAAGAGTTAAAATTTTATTAATCAGATTTTGCATTCTTTTTATTTTTCATTACTTGATGTGTCGTGAGCTGAAAGCAGGAGTCTTTTTTTTTATAAAATTTAGTCTCATATATTATGTGGTGAATCTTGAATATCTTCAAAATGGTTCATACCTTCATTAGCTACCACTTTCACAAAAGTATATATGGTATAAAATTAATTTTATATTGAAACTTAATTTCATATAAATTATATATGAATGAAAATTATTTTGTGTATTATTTATATAAATTAAAATCAACTGAAGATACAATTAGCAGAAACAATGACAACGCTGTTTCTGGCCAAAGACTTTGCACCGACCACCTTTTTCGCAGGGATGCTGCAGGCAAAGAGTATTACAATGAGCATCGTCACCTGTTCCCGGTTTGCAACTTTTTACCACGTTGTCATAGCAGCAAATCACATCTACACCATTATCTTTTACGTTTATCAAATCAACTAAATCGATCGTTTTCTCGTATCTTGATTCTGCTCCAACTATATTCACACACCAATTATACATTATTGTAACATCATGAGCAACACAATATGTACAATATTATAAGGATTTTTAACTTAACATGCATGATCTTAAAATTAATTAACCTTGTGTTCACTGAATCTGAAATGGTTAATGCATGGAAATGTAACCCTAGTCAATATATACTGAAGCAACAAAGATTTTATAACCAAACTTTCTTAGTTCTTCTGATCATGAAACTGATATTACCTAGCTAAGGTTAGAATGATGATAAGAGAGGAGAAAATCTATAGATCCACTCAACCTTAAACTTTAAATTCTAATCCTCATATTAAAGGAAAAAACCAGATTAAACTAGAGGAAGAAAATCTACAGGTAAAATAGATTACTAGAACTGATCAATTAGGTTTTTAATAAAAAATAGTAGAAACAACTGTAAATAATTTTTACTAATATCAACAAATCCAAAACTTTCCCTCCCAGAGATATATTCTTAACCAAAATTTGTTTTTTAATTAATGCGTCACTAGAAACTTTTCATAAGCATACAATTATATTGTCCTTTCAAAATCATTCCCATAAAGATCGATTGGTTCACTCAATAAATTTGATCATTTTGTTAATCAACAATTAAGAAAGAATTTCGTAAATAAGAATACACACTATACACAAACCCACTTACAGAGAATAGTACACCTTCGACCCTTATATTCACCCTGCTAACAGAATCAGAATTAAAAAAGACCACAACTAACAACATCATACATCAAAAAATTATAATTAACTCCCCATCAATTCTCCATTACAGGCTAACAATTATAAAACATTTTACATAGTTTTTTAAAAAACTGAACTAAACAAAAAAAATTAACATTCATAAACAAAATTTGATTACTCCTTCTTCAATGCCTAATTATACTTTTTTTAAATAAATTTGATCAATAATTCTAAATTATTAGGGTCCTTAAGAACAAGACACTGAGAATGGAACATTTATTAATTTCTAAAAATAACAAACAAAATTCATTTACTCATTCATAAATATATCACATTCATAAACAAAATTTAATTACTCCTTCTTCAATGCCTAATTATACTTTTTTAATAAACTTGATCAATAATTCTAAATTAATAGGGTCCTTAAGAATAAGACACTGGGAATGGAACATTTATTAATTTCTAAAAATAACAAACAAAATTCATTTACTCATTCATAAATATATCACATTCATAAACAAAATTTAATTACTCCTTCCTCAGTGCCTAATTATACTTTTTTTTAATAAACTTGATCAATAATTCTAAATTAATAGGGTCCTTAAGAATAAGACACTGGGAATGGAACATTTATTAATTTCTAAAAATAAGAAACAAAATTCATTTACTCATTCATAAATATATCACATTCATAAACA
>Ga0099825_1008508_pt1 | contig 12112 bp, 8 predicted proteins | sample SiratroredBW_FD_76838 | JGI IMG/M metagenome (GOLD analysis project Ga0099825, IMG submission 76838) | Root nodule microbial communities of legume samples collected from California, USA - Siratro red BW | ecosystem: Host-associated > Plants > Roots > Nodule | place: USA: California | collected...
TAAAATTAATTTTCCAATTGACAAGTCCATTTGAGTTAAATGAGATATTTCCTCCTTAATTCACTTGTATTTAAACACAAGAGAGTGGGACGATCTTTTAGATACACTTGGGCATTTTTTTCTACACTCTCAATTTGAACTTGCACTCTCGTAATTCTTTTAAAGTAACTTTATTTTTGAAATTTTTTCAAAACATACTGTGAAATTTATGAAATAGATTCCAAAATATGGTTTCTAAAATATGATAAGATTTGTGAAACAAATTTTCAGAATAAAATTTTTTAGAGCACACAAAATACACTTTATACATCTTAGAACAAGTTTTTTAGAATAGGTTTCTAAAACAAATTTTCATAACATATATAATACTTTTCAAAATATACTTTTTATAATGACTTTTCCGGAATAATCTTGTGTTCTGGAAAAAGCTTTTGAGGTGATAAGGTGTAACGAAAGAGAAGCAAATAGATCAATTGGATCATATCACCCAATAGTGGGGTGCAAGTTCAAAGATGGAGGATACAAAAAGAAATTGACTCACTTGTTGACATATTTTGAATTAAAAAAATTAGCATACAAAATTATAGATTATCATACTAGTTGAAGAAAAATAGCTGAGATGGAAAGTGATGATTGTTTGATGAGTAATTATTGCTAAAATGGGGAAATACAAAAAAAAGGACAATAATCTTTCCTCTGAAATTAATTCATTCTACAAGAGTAAAATCATGTTAGTGGTAGGAGAGTCATGACATCTTTCGAAGAATAATTTGCACCACATTATATAATTTTCCAAGCATGTTTTTTGATATGTTAACCACTAAATAAATTTGATAATCCGTGAACTAATAGCTTTCCCACCTTATCCTTAGTCTCTTGAATGAATAGTTTTCCATCCAGAGAACCAGTGACCAAAAAGAACAAGTAATAAGTAGGCAAAATTTTATTCTATGGTCACGCTCAACTTAATAACAGAGTGTGTGAGCGAATTCCTGGATTCCATCATTAGCTACCATGATCCATGTCAAGATGCCAATATACATTAGCAATATAGCATATAGCATGATGCCAACATGAACCACTTCAAGTTAAAACATTGAAAAGACAAAACTCACAGTTAAGAACTGCAACTTAATCCTAACTCAAACCTCCACTGCATCTCATCTCAGCTTCTAGTTTATCATAACAAAATCTCTACTAAAAAAGTCAGTGCCAGCTAATCCCTCTCACCCACAAAGAAGCTCATAAACCCCCTTTGGATGACTTATCTTCTGAACCCAAATAGCTTGTTTCTGCACCCATTCCTACTACAGGTAATGCATCCATATCAAAACCTCTTTCTGCAGTCTTACTATAATCTTCAGAGTCACTTCCACCAGAACTACTCTCCTCCGGAGTTTGAAAGGAATCTGCCTCAGCTTCATCCGTTTTCAAGTCAACATCCAACATGTCAACATCTGCTTGAGGAAGTCGCTGTTGAAGGGGCACAGCATCACTGATAACTTGACCCATCTTCAGTTTCTCTCGATAATCCTCCATTTCTGCTCTGTACCTCTCCTTATCTTTCATGGCCTTCTCTTGATAAACCTTTAGGACAGTGAAACTGAATGCATTAATGTAACATTACACAAGATAAAAGAAAACAAACAAAAGGAAGATGCATGCATGAGCTTATGTCCTGCATAAAAGAATACAGTAAAGAAATTATTTACCGTCTTTTCTGATTCTTTTAACTTGTTCCAAAGTTCACCGATCATCCTACTAATTTCTCTGTCTTTTCCATGATGAAGTGCCTTTAGTCTTGCATGCTGTTCAGCAAAGAAGAAATTGTATCCACTTCTGTTTGGTTTTGGATGAGCAGGATCTCTTCTTTTTATTTCTGATTTCTTCCTGCGTCGCCGGCGATGGACACCCACTGAAGCAGAAGCGTTGTTGTTATTAGCCGGGACACTATGATGGGATGCATGCAATACAGGATTCTGTGGAGCTTGATAAAGTACTCCTTTGAGTTTCTCTGAGCCAATTGTGACAGTAACTAGATAGCCACTTTCAAATTTCCCGTCAATGACTCCAATGACAGGAGACCCAGACGAAGATGTTGCCATTGCTGAAGACCACAAGAGAATAAGCATTACTACTACTTATCAATTAATCCAACAGTCTGAGTTAAAGACATTGAATTGCTGATGATCATCAAAAAAGGATACAAAAAAGACAAGTCCAACTTCAAGTCTTTTAGTAATATAAAAATTGGTCAACTTCTTGTAACCATTAGTTTACAAGAGATTACAATTTTGCATATGATCTTAAGTACAAAATAACACCATAGTCAAATCAAAAAGACAAGTTCAACTCTTAGTAATAAAATAATTAGTTAAATTCTGGTAAACCTCAGAGTTTTATAGGACATCTCACTTTTGCAAATGATCTTTCATACAAATTAATATTATAGCCAAATCAATACAAGTCAGTCAAATAAACACAAACTCATATAAATATATGTCAGAAGATTTCAAAATAGATAGAAAACAGTTTCCAGTATGCACAAAATGGACATTGATATTTGATACAAAGCACAAATAAGTAGTTCAATTCTACTTGACTTTAGGCAATCCAAGAATGGCTACCGTGTCATTCATTCTATTCCATTGCACCATTTCCTATCATTCCAAATATAGTCTTAAAAGGTGCCAAGACAAAAAAATTACCATGACCATGATAAACCCCTTTTTTTCTTTTGCTTAGTAAACTGTGATCAACAATTAATATTGTTTAGGGCAAACCAAAAGAAAGAGTAAAAGACCTTCAGGCAATTTAGCAGCATTAACATTTGACTGTTGAAAGACAGCAGGTTGAATTTCTGACAAAGACTGTTGAAACTGAATTTTTGGAGGAGGAACTGTCAGGGTTGATTGGTTCTGCAAAATATCTGTCAAAGAGAGAAATGAAGATTTTATATTAGAACGGGCCCATCCTAAACACTGTTTCAAAACAACAATATGGTTTAAATGAAATTACCAGGAGCAGTAGGGTCCCATTCCCGGGCTTTAAAATAGTAGATTTGCTCATAATGGTAGAGCAGTGAAGCATAGTACTTCCTCAACACAAAAGAAGCATTTGTAGCTGTTGATGGAAAATTGAAGACTGAAGTTACGTCTTTCCATTTCCTCTCTCTAATTATCTGCAAGACAGATGAATCAGATTTAACTTTTAGCACTACAACCAGAATAGTGAAAATAAATTCACAGTGTTTTCTGTCTGGAATATCATACAGAAATGCTAAGCTTTATTTCCATTCAAGCCATAATATTAGCTATAGAAGTATGGAGGACAAAAGATACCCAAAAACTTCTCATGACAATTTTCTATCAAAATCTTGAACAGAGAACTCAAGAAAAAAATATTAAATACAGATAAATTGAACTAGATTATAACCAAAATTTATAAAAGCATAGAAATCCTTATTCAAACATACAATACAATGATCTTGAACACTGAAAATAGTTGTGCCTCTTTCAATAAACATCAAGGGGAATTCACTGACGTATTGAGAACAGGAACATTTCAGCCAGCTTTCGTGCATATTCAATAACTACCTATAAATTTGTAGTATAAACACGCAAAGTTCGGCATATACATTGAACACAACAAAATATTAGTTGATTTAATACAGTATGATCTATTCCGATAGAATCACCTCACAGTTTTTCTAAACCTCCAACTGATTTGATTGTTGATTGGTTGGAGTAATGCTTATTAATCAATAAATTATTTACACCCGATGAAATTAGTGGAAACATTTATACCGTACCTCTTTGTCCTCTTGGTAAAATAAAAAAATGTTATTGCCAGAAAATTTGTCTTTTCCAATTCACGAGTTAGGGGCATTAGACGTACCCAGCAATTGTAAGACATGAAACAGCAAAGCAGCATAAAGAGAGTTAAATAGAGTTATGATCACATCTTACTTTTGCAATCCCTCCTCGGGAAGTCACTTCAATGAAGAGGCGATGCAAATCTAGTTCTTTTCCTCCAACAGTAGGAACCCTGCAACAAATTTCAAATGCAACAAAATAACTAAAATTGGTATTTGTGAGAGGGCCCAGACCTTTTGAATGTACAAAGTTGTGCAATTAAAAAACATTAATTAGAAGGGCACAATACTTCCAAAAACTACAGATTATATGTTGAGGCCCCACTGCAGACACTTTACATCATAATTATTTTAAACTCATTGACAAAGCAAAGAATGCCATTAAGATTTCTTAGGTATAACCATAAAATATCTTCAGATATATCAATCTCAAAATCAATACAGATAACTATAGACAATGATGCTAGGAATATGACATGATAAGTTTGCATTCCATATCTTCAGAAAGCACCAGTAATAAGCTCTACTGATTTTCCAGCCAACTCACTGTCCTCTCTTACAGTTTATAGAGGCCTCAAAGTTTTAACTTGTAAAGAAAATAAAGAAAATACTTATATAGCTAACAACCAAGTGATATCCAGGGAGCTTACATGAACTTGGTACCCATAGATGCATGAAGCTTCTCCAAGGTAAACTTGAAGAGCTCGAAATTGTCTACAATCTCCTCAAATTTTGCTAGAGGAGGAGGATATGCACGAAAGCTAGAAGCTACATCTCTGATGGGTATTGAGCTGTTACCAACACCAGAAGTTGATGCCATTAACCACTAGTAATTTCAGTCTTCAGCAATTTCCTGCTCCACCATCAACAACACAGCAAGTTTAACATTTGATAGCACAGCAAAAGGGGTGAGGGGAATAAGAAAAAGAAGGAACCAGAGGGAGAACAAAAATATTGGTACGTTAAAAATCACCCAGCAGCATTTACAGATATGAAAAGGAAAAGCATTAATGATAAATGAAATGGCTTACATGCAGACAACAGAAAAAAGAATGGAGACAAAAAAAGTAAAAGGAAACAGACAAGTTCACAGGATAAGAAGAAGTAGAAAGAAATTGTCCCATGAAATAAAAAATAAAAAAAGGCAAAACAATAAAGAGAGAGAAGCCAATAAAATCACCGTGCAGCAGGAGGTTCAGAACTGAAACAAGCCACAAACCCTGATTGGAAGACACACAACAGGCTGAAGGGTGGTGGTGAAATAACTTGCAGTGAGAAGGTGGATACAAAGCCCAAGAAAAGGGTATTATGGTACAGAAAAGCTGTGACACAGCCATGAATTCCCTCAGATTACCGAGGATGTAACAGCAAGAACCCATCAAACAAAGCTCAGGGCTCTGCCCTTTGAAACAACAGTGGCTAACCAAGAAAAACCTTTTTAGACTATGGTAATAAAGACGCTCTACAAAGTCCCTTTCTAGTCTCTCCCAAACCCCAGGCACTGTTCACAGACCTATGTACCCTATACTGAACCCTGACATTGGTAGAATAGGATGGTATTCTATTCTATAGTAACTAAGTAATCTTTCTCTCTCTCTCTCTCTCTCTATATATATATATATATATATATAAGCAAAACATTTTTTACCATACATAAACACGCAATGCATAAAACAAGTCATTACTTTAATTGATCTTTCTCTATGATTTGATACTGTTTCAGGGTAAAAAGGAAGTGTGGGGTTGATGTCATGATGCCAGAAAATTCATCTCTCCAATACCAACAAATATCACAAACTTCAACCATTTTTTCCCAAAGAAATTTCAAATCGGATTTCTTGTCATAGTTGCATTGCGCCACCCTCTAATGGAGGTCGATAAATTCCTAAAGCAAAGATTATCATTTGTCCATTATCATCACAATAAAGTATGCACCTTTTTGTGTGTGTGTGTGCAACTTTCTTTGCATTATATTTCATTAAAGAAGGTGAAAAGAAATAAAAAAATAAAGAAAGAGTATATAACAGTGGCTTACATTAAAAAGAATATGACAAGATGCAAATCCAGAAGCAGAAAAGAAATGAGAAACAACAGGTTTTGGTTATATAAAAAAGACTAAGACAAAATAAAAATAGTAATAATATATGATGATATTATAAATGGGAGGGTTAATTTACCAAAGGTAACAGAAGATATCATCATCTTCATGCAAATGAAATGACAGCAAGGAAGAAGCTTTTAAAGACAATAATAATGGCACTGTTATTATATAATAGATTTGGAGGTGCCAATTGAAATGGTGAAGAAGAAAAATAATAACCCTACAAATTTTATACCCATATCGAAAGTTACACTTTTACCCTCCACTACTTCTCCATTCATCCACATATTCAAAGGGTGATTCTGCCTTTTTCTCATTAAATCTTGCATTTCTAAATATATTTAATTTCATGTGGAATTAATGGTTTGTTTTGAATTCAAAAAATAATAACCCTTTCATCTTCTTGAATTTTTCTCAGTAAAAAAAATAACAATATCCTAATAATGTTATTTATAGAATTATTGAAAGTGATGAAATGGGATGGGCCCAACCGCATCTGTAACAGCTTGCTGAACGGCTATGTGAAATGCTCACCACATAATATTGTCTATTTTATTTACATTAAATCTTATCTTTAGCTTTTTTAAGAATAACAAAGAGTTTGTTTATATGGATTATTAATAACAAAAATTATATTTGATTCGATCAAAATTATTTTTCTTTTTAATTAAAAGTTAACAAACTTATTATAGTATATATGTTAGTTATATGATACACTTTATCGCTTGAATAGAGGATGAGATTAATCGGGTTCGTATTACTTGATTAAGTAATATTTTAATTTATGGTTCAAATATTTGATCACGTTTTAAAGTATAATTATTATTCTTTTATTTATAAATTTGTTGGAACTATTTCCTTTAATAAGAAAATTTGAAAATATTTTAATGAACAGAGACTAAGTCTAATGAAAGAAACTAATATATTTTAAAGAGAGTACAAGTAGGGAATTTGACAAATATATTACCAAACTAATTTGGTAACAATTATGCAATGTAGTGGTGATAATTCAATGAAAATATAAATTTCATTAAAAGTGAATTTTAAATTAAAAAATAAAATAAAAGTAAGGGTGAGTTGGATGGAGCTAAAAAAAAGTTTCTAAGATAAGATTGAAATAATAGAGCTTTTAAATGGAAGAATGACGCCAATAAGGATATTTGGAATTAGAACAAAACAAAAGTTTGATTAAATAGTTAAAAAAAAAACTATAGTTAAGTTACAAACTAGATTTAAAAAAATATTTTTATTATATATTATTAATTTTTATCAATTTCACAATTATAAAAAAATTATATAAAGTTTTTAACTATTGATCATTAAAAAATAATACATAAATTTTTAGAATAGTCATTGTATACATTAGCAAAGTCTCTTAAATCAATATGCAATTTAAACATGTACAGAGCAAGCATGATATTAAAATAGAATATTTAAAAGAGGTGGAGAATATATAGAAATTGAGAGATTAAGAAAAAAACGTTTGAAGTTTCCTAAAAAAAGGATTTACTTTTATTTATAATTAAAATAATTACAAATTTTGCCACTACTGCAAAAAGTAAAGTAGTTTAACAACGAAGATATGACTTAACTAATTTATCAAAATATATTTTTCCATTAATTCTGTTATAAGGGATCTTATCAAGCTAATTTTTCTCTCTCAATTTCTTAATTAATTTTTTAACAGAACATCATGCCAAAAAAATTATTTAACAAATCCTTTTTATATAATTTTGAGCATCAGATATTAACGCATATTTAAAAAAAAAAAATAGTTTGATCATTTTTCAATTTTTAAAATATATTAATTGTTATCATTATAATTCTTGAAATTGTTAATCTCTTTTTAATAATGTGAAAAGAGTCACGGTATGAGAGATAAATGATTTTTAAGTAAATGAAAAATTAAAAATAAATAAAAAATGTTATAAATAAATTTATAATTCATTCATTCTTCATCTTATATAAACTCGATTTCTTTTAAAATACAAGTTTTCTACTTTTTCTCTAAAATTCTAAGTTAATTATTATGTTGTTTTGTTTTATTATAGAGATGATTTACTTCTAAAACATGTTACATCTAAATGATGAAATATTTATCTGTCTTCACAAATTAATTGAAATATTATAATAAAAAACTTAATCAATGATACGAATTAATAAATATCACATTGGTATGAACTTTAATAATATTAACATTTAAACGAGAAAGAATAATTTATCTGAAAAAAAAATTATTATTTTTTTAAATTTATTGATCTAGTTAAATTTATTTTTTTTAAGTCTTTTTTATGAAAAGACCTTGTCAATATATTTTAGTGTATTATATATTTTCAAACAAATTCATCTTCAACTTAAAAGAATTTGAATAATTAAATATATCATAATCAAATTTTATCATGATTATATATGCTAGACTCAAATCTATCATAATATTATAACACATGGTAAAGAGAAAGTATAAGATATGATAAAAAAAAGTATGTGTAATGACTAAAAAAATAGTACGTCTAGTTAATAAATAGTTCTTCTAAAAATATATATATTTTGAATATCTAAGTTTTGACTCTCAAAACACTTTTGACATTTTTCTTCTTAAACTTTGAGACTTCTTGTAGCAAAATAGGTCAAATAACTTATATAAATATCTTATTTTCATATATAAGTAGATTATTATTGTCTAAATTATTGTGAGAATAAAGTTTGCAGGGAGATATAGGAGAAATTATGATTAAGGTTTAGGATTTAGAGTTTTTAAAAAAATTATGTTTCTTTTTATCTGATATAGGTGATAAATATAGAGGCTATGTAGATTTCTTTTAGAGTTTTTGGACTTAAATGATTATTAATCTTAGCTTTTGTAGGTTTTCTCTCTTAAAAGGTTGTGTGTGTGTGTGCACGCATATATGTATATCTATATACTTAAATAAATTTATTGAAATATCTTATATATTGTCTTTATTAATGTACTTTCCATTACTTATAAAAAAAATCTCTTATAACTTATTTTCACTATCAATAATATTTGAACACTAAAAGTCAAAGTCTTTCTTGATAATTTTGACTATGTTATAACCACCTAACTTACTATGCCAAGCTCAAAATCTAAATGTAAAATGTATTTTTCTATTTGTTCTTTTATATATATTATACCTATTATCTTTGACAAAAAAAAAATCAATAGTTAAATACTTAATACAATCCGAATTGTAATAATAACATTCAATCAAATTTGAAAAGAAAACTCCTTATATTCAAACTAGTTATTGGAAAATATAATTTATAACTTTGACAAAGAGTTAATTAAATATATGACTACTTACTTTGAAATAATTATTACATTCAATTACAATTATTAATCTACTTTAATTTACAACAATTATACATTTTTAATAAATTTAATTAAAATGCACTTACAGTACATGACTTTCAGTCAACAATACATGGTCAGATATTGTAAATATTTTGACTAACATGTAAACTAATTTCAATTAACAAGCAATATAATCATTTAATCAATTATATATACTGGTGTTCTTATGTGGCATAATGAACAACTTGCATTGACGAGATTCCTATAGTAAATTTCCATGTATCTGTTCTTCCTTCTTAACTGCTTTGTCTGTAAATTTTTAGACAACTTATGATAAAGTCAAAGTCTTTAATTCTTATGATTATTTGATAAGTAACATTGTTTAATCTATTAGTTTTTTGGTCTCAGCAATGGCAGAATCTGCAGTGATTGGAGTAATTGATGGAAAATTTGAAAGTGGGTACATAGTTACAGTGAGAATGGGTTCGGAGACACTGAAAGGGATACTCTTTGAAGTGCCACAGCACCCTGCATTTCATCCACCACACAGTAAGAGATCAGAAACGAAAAAGAAAGTTCCTGTTCATCCAAAACATAGCAGAAGTGGCTACAATTTCTTCTTTGCAGAACAACATGCAACACTCAAGGCACTTCACCAAGGAAAGGAGGGAGAGATTCCTCGGATGATTGGTGAACTCTGGTCAAAGTTAGAAGTATCCCAAAAGATGGTATGAAATAAGTAAGAACTCACATAAAATAATGATTTTTTTAAAAAAAAAAATTCAAACTTTGTATTTATGCAATAGTTTTGGTTGTCCTAAGGTTTACCAAGAGATGGCAATGAAGGATAAAGAAAGGTACATTCTGGAAATGGAGGATTATTTGGAGAAGCTGAAAATGGGTGCAGTTATCACTGATGCTGTGCCACTTCGACAATGGCCTCCCAAACTGGACATAGACGTGTTGGATGAGGTTGAGATGAACAAAGAAAGTTCAAGGAGAGAAGGCTTTGAAGATAGAGTTTTTGTTATGAATGCAGTGCCTCATATAATGGAGATTGAAACAAACTATTTGGGTTCAAAGGAGAAGTTAGCTGAGGAGGGTTTATGAGAGGTGCAAATATTTTGTTATAGCAATTTGAAGTTGAGATTTGAGACAGTGTTTTGTCGTTTTCATGTTCTGAGATTTCATGATGGAATGTAAAAATAAAATGTTTCTTTAGTTATTATTGTTTAATTTGATCACTGGTTCTTGGTGTTGGAAAAATCATGTGGTAAAAAAGAAATTATGTCACAGAAGAACATATGCCGTTTAGTATTTTTATGCAGGTTAAAAGAATAAAGATGTGAAAACTATACTAATTATTGATATTAAATATTATTTTTTTAATCAAGATCAATAATTCATTTTTTAATTGAGGGATAATACTTGAAGTTTTTATGTTATTGCAATTAAATCTAATTCAAACTAAAAAAAAGCTTAAAAAAGAGGAAGATTTGTTTTGTCTTGGAATGATATTGAATTTCATATCTCTTAAAATTTATTTGGAAACAAAGAACAAAGTTATCGGATTTTTGTTTTCAATATAGAAAAGCAGTTTTCTTTATAAATTTATATTCAAATCTCAGTGTTGTGAATGTAAAATTTTAATCCTTACATAAAGTTTTAATTGTTTATATATATATATATATTTATTTATTTAAATAAGTAAAAATAGAGATATGATAATGTGTCTAGATAGTTCTATTTTCAGGACGCCATCCTATAATACAATAACTTTATTTTGTTTATTTTATTGAGTAATGCGTGCATATTTATAAGATTATATTTAATTTTTATTACGCTCTACTTTACAGTTTTAAAATTATATTTGAGTATCTTCTTATCAAGTATAAAAACTATAAACAAAAGTTCTCTCTCTATATATAAGCAATTTTAACCAAATTACTACAATTGAATTTTCAATAAGTAAGATATAACTATAATAATTAAATATGATTGCATACATTAAACAATGTACATATTTCAAATCCTAAAAAAGAAAATCATTTCATTTTGTCATATTTTTATAGGTTCTAAAAATTCGATTGACCACATTAAATATAAGAATTAATTGATCACATTATATATTAGAGTTAATTTGTCAATTAATTAATAAGGTTTTCTTAAGTTTTTTTTATCAGATTAAGTATAATATATATAGAGAGATGGGGTGAGTACAATTTCTCACTCTTATTTATAATAGTTAACTATCAAATTTGTATTAAATATTAAATATATTTAGGATGTCTTTAGTGTCATTACGATTTTGATTCTCTCTAGTATTATAATAAAAGTCATTTTACTATAATATACATGGATTCAAAACTGATTATTAATCATTCACTTTTTTAATGTTTGATTTATAGAACAATTTTATATTCTTTTATAAATAATTATTTTTCTTGTCATCCCATTTATTCATTTTTGTTAGTCTCTTATAAACTATGAGAAATACAAATTGTATAAACTACAACCTAAATAATTTTTTATTTCACAGAATGTGTTATCTCATGAAAAAAATTCAAGAAAGTAATTTCGTATATAATTTTTTTCTTCTTTTGTTATAATGATATATGAAAATCTTTTGTTATTGATCATTTTATCTTACGTAATTTATCAAACAAATCAAATTAGTATTAAAGTATATAAAAATTTGATTCGTCTCACAACATGTAATCTATCACCTCACACCATTATGTTATCTACAATTTTACTCCTTAGGCAAACACAATAATAAATACAAATATTATATTAATCAAATTTTCGCTATTTATGAATCTTA
>Ga0099825_1008512_pt1 | contig 12107 bp, 8 predicted proteins | sample SiratroredBW_FD_76838 | JGI IMG/M metagenome (GOLD analysis project Ga0099825, IMG submission 76838) | Root nodule microbial communities of legume samples collected from California, USA - Siratro red BW | ecosystem: Host-associated > Plants > Roots > Nodule | place: USA: California | collected...
TATATATATATATATATATATATATATTCTTTGTTTTTTTGTATATAATATATTCTCTCTCACACCTCTTTTTTTTTATTATTTCTCTAACATTTTTTTATTATTTTTTTTTTATGTTTTTTATTTTTTTTTTTATTTTTAATATATATATATATATATCTTATATATATATATATATATATATATATATATATATATATATATTCAATTGGTTTTTGTAGATATAATTTAGTCTCTAACACGCCTTTTTTTTCATAATGCCTCTAACACTTCTTTATTAGGTCTTTATGATGCATTTTCAATTTGTTTTTATACCTATAACATCCTCTTATCACGGATAACCAAATTAATAGTGTAATATATATACATACAAAAATTATAAAAAAAGGTAATATCATGTTTGGATAAGAATTTCTTAAAGTTAATTAGATTTTATAAAGAATTTGAAAATTTTATGATAAAATATTCTGGACAAAAAAAGAATTAAAAAAATATGAAATTCTAAAAGTTGTGACAAGAGTAATTTGATTAGTTAAAAAGAAAGAATTTTAATAACAAGAATTTAAAATTCTTTATATACTTTTTCATAAACTTTTTCTTTTTTTATTATAATCTATCTCTTAACTAAAGTTTAATGGAAGTATTGTTAAGTAATCTTTAATTAGGACGGATTCGACTTAATTAAGAATGAGAAATTATTAGTTTGATATGTTGTTTTTTTAGGATTGCTTTCAAATTAAAGTACATATGCGGTTATGTTTTGTCACAACTACCAAGATTTTTTTTGTCAATAACTAATATTATTAGATTTTCCTTTTTAATGTTTTCCACAAATGTTAACATGAATTCTTATCGATGTTAATTGAAATTATTTTAATTGATTTTAGTTGAAGTTATTTTTTTTATCAATGTTCATCATAATATATTTCAAGATTATTTTTCAACCAACATTGATAAACACTATTTTTGAGTTGATTCTAACAAAACAAATTATTATCTGTGACTATAATACTATTTTTTAGACTATGTAAGTTGATACTTTTCGGGTGAAATTGATAAAGATTATTTTTTTCAATTAATATATTATTCAGACATGCTTATGGAAGTCATCATGATGTTGATGTTTGTGAATATTTTTTTTATCATTATTAGTAAAACTAGGTTTAAGTACATGTTAGCAATTTTTTTTTAATTGAAGACTGGTGGTTACTTTTTGTCATTGTCTATCTGAATTTTTTTATTAACATGACAAGCTTTATTCTGTAATAATTTCTGTATTTGATATTTTATATTTAGAAGTACTTGAAATAGTATATCCAAATAAGATAATTAAAGCTCCATCAATTTAAACTGTCTTGTTATAAAAAAAAATATTTGAAAAAATAAATTAATTTAAATTTAATGTTTAAATTTGCTTAATTCAATGCATTTGAATTACTTAAAACTTTTTTTTATTCAACCACAAGGGTGAATAAGATTAAACTGATAATGTTTAGAAACCAATTTAGTAAAATCTTACATGGACCAAATGAGAATTAAAAACATTTATAGAAACTTATGTTTAGCCTAAAATTATTATACAGTGAAATGTATTCTGCATAATTTTCCATAGTTAGTGCTGCTAGTCTCTTTTGTACACCAGTTTTGCAACGGTCTCTATAAGTTTTACTTCTTTTAGTGGTAAAAGCACCAATCAGGTGCAATTTCTTTTTTTTCTTACGAAAATGGGTAATTCGTGCCACGTAGGCATGACTTCAAGAAGTCTTGTCATTGTGGTACAACTTTAAGCGAATGCGAAATTGTAAAAAAATGAACTGAAGTTGTGCCACATTGACATGACTTCAATGCAAAAAAAATGAACTGAAGTCGTGTCACGTTGGCATGACTTCAATACAAAAAAATGAACTGAAGTCGTGTGAACGTGACATGACTTCAATGGTAAAAAAAAATTACACTGAAGTCGTGCCAACATGACACGACTTCAGTTCATTTTTTTGCATTTAAGTTGTGCCAACGTGACACGACTTTAATTGAAGAAGTTGTACTTACGTGATACGACTTACTCATTTTCGTAAAAAAAAATAAAAAATTTCACCTATTTAGTAAAAAATGAAAAAAATTGCACCTGTTAAGTGCTTTTTCCTCTTTTAGATGAACATGTACATCTCTTTCCCAAACAATGTCCTAAACTGATACGTTAATCCTGTCTCCTATTTCAACTAACGTGTAATAGATGCCTAAAATAAATAATATATATAATGTTGATACGTTTTGGGCATTGAAAGAAAGTGGATATTAAAGGTTAAATAATGTTATATATATAAATTTTATAATTATAAGAAGGGAAGAGATACAAATACAAGAATGAAAGTGAGATAAAATGAGTTATGTACCTTATATATATTTTGACATTTGTTTCAGTTAGATATTGAGGCATAATTTCATAAACCCTAACAATCTTTTTTTAAGAACATCTTCCACGTATGCACTTCTCCATGTAAATCTTGCATGGTATTGCCCTAAAAGCCTTTAGAATCTTATTCTTTTTTCAACAAATTGAGTTCAACTTTTGTATTTACCAAATATAATAATAGTATGCTAATCAACCTTTTACGAAAATCTTTACTATAAATGGAAGTAGTTTGAGTATTCTTTAACAATGCAATTTTGTAAGAAGTATAAAATGGTTTAAAATATTGAAATACAAATGCTTCTTTTTGTTTTCTTAAAATATTTTAGAAAAGAAAAATAAAGAATTAAAGTGGCAATTATGGAGAAGCAAAGATGAGGTGGAAGAAAAGGAAAAAGAAAGAATACCATGGTTCACACAAAAGGTGATTGGAGAAGAAAGCGCGTTAGTTTGGATTCTAAAATGTATAATTAACGGCACTTGTGGTCCCCCACACCACCAAGAAATTCATCTCCACGCAGATTGGTAAGTTAAACTAACTTATAGGAATGCCTTATACCCTTTTCGTCATAACAACTCCTTTTATGTTTCTTGCTTCAGTGATGAAAACAAACTATATGACTTAATCTATCTAATTTTGGGTGCAAAATTTTTTATAGAGGAAAGATATAGAAATATGTAGTTGTTAGAAATTAAATTTAATAGTTAAAGTTAACTTGTGAATTGTACAATTAAATTTTAAAATTTAAATTTTAGTATAAGTAAAAAGTTAGTTAGATATCAATTTTTAATTATAACTAAAATAGTTATCAAATCAAATTTTGGTTACTAAATAATTATAAAATAAAACTAATGATTGAATTTAGTAATTAATTAAGTCAAGATAACTGATGATATCTAATATTAGTTTTAGTGACCCATGTCATTAAATTCTAATTTGGTATCTAATTAAGTTATCTAATTAAGTTAGAGACTAATTTAAAATATAATTATATAGGTCACTAAAACCTTAGATATCAATTATCTTTGACTTGATTGGTTACTAAATTCAATCATTACTTTTATTTTGTAGTTATTTAATTTGTGTAGTTATTTAATAACTAAAATCTAATGACTATTTTGGTCACAATTAACAACAGTAACTAAAAATTGATCTTTAAATAGTTTTTTTAAAGTGATAATTACTCTTTTGAGTAAAGATAAGTAATAAATGTGACTTATTGGATGTAAGAATTTTTCTTAAACAAGATTATAACAATTAAAAATTTTAAATTTTAATATGTTTAGATTTATATGTGAGAGTTATGGTTCATTTCGGTATATCTATTCTAAAGAAATATAATGACATAGGTAAGATTATCACATTAAAACTATTATTTACTTTAATTTAATTATAATTTTGTATTAAAAATGTTTGATGAGTGAGAAAGTAATATTTATAAAGTGAAACTTTGTAAATATGTAAATATGGAATTATACACCGTCTTATATGAAAATATTACAATAAATTATATATTAGATATTACAAATATTATATCAGTTATTTTTTCTTTTAGTATATTGGTTATTATTCATAGTCTTATCTTTTACATATATGATACATATCTTGATTTCATGAATTATATTATTTCTTTCTTTTTTGATACGCTATCAAAATTATCATATTATTCATTTTTTGTTATTGATAAAATTGTTTTTTTTTTCTCTCTTCTCTGCTTGAAACTTCCCAACATCCAGCCTCAACCTCAGAATGTAACAACTTTCTTCTTTTCCAACTTCCCTCACAACTTTGGAGAACAGGGGAGGCAAAAATTTTTTTCAGAGATAGGGAAGGCTTTATGAAGTGTTCATTTCAAGAAAGCCAAAGAGGTGGGGGAACAAATATGATTTTGTGAGGTATTATGATGTTGAAAACATGAGTATGGAAAAGAACTAGATTCTATTAAAATAAAATCAATGAAACTTCATGTGAATCTTCCGAGGTACAAGAAGGATGATTGTATAAATAAGGAAAAGTTAATCTCAAGTCGTCTCTCAACAAATCCAATAATAAATTCAGACAATCAATATTCAAAAACTTATCTGTAATAAAGAACGTGATAATAGTAAATTAAAGAGGAAGGGTTTGAGGATTGTTGTACAAGAAATTAAAATAGATGATTTAAAAATAATAAATAAAATAAGTTGCCTCTCAAATTCTTTCGCAAAAAATTCTTTCCTAGATTTTCTTAAGATTATTATCCTTCAATTCTCCTCACATAGTTGAACTCAATCGAACAAATATCAATCAAATTCAATCTTATTAGCAAAACAAGTGTCTATTGATATATTCAATATATCACACTCGTCTCCAAGCATATACTCAATAAGATGTATATCTTTTATTTCTTGACTAAGCATACAAAAATTTGATTAAGACTAAGTGAATTAACCGATAACTCTAGTTAAAGGAAAAACAGTTGAATTCTCAACAAGCATTCAAAAGTAAATACTTTTCCAAAATCAGATCTCAAACAGACCAGTAATATCATCCCAATTGTTATAGAATGTAAAGAACAAAACTTTATTAAACATAAACCTCATAATTCATTGCGAAATCACAATAGAATCAACCCAAAGGAGATAAACCTTATAATTCATTGCGAAATCACAAGAGAATCAATCCAAAGGAGTTTAGCCTTCCATGATGAAGGCACTAAGAATTACAAAAGCAAATAAAACTAGAGTTTATGCTATGCAACAGTGTCCCTTTCATATCTTCTCCAACCTCTATTTATAATCTTATTTTCTTCAATAAATTAACTCAACTTAATTTTTAGATGTTGTCTTTACAATTATCAAATGTTTCCTTATGTGTTAAGGGTTAATTTTGTAAATATCTTCTTTCCAGTAAAGCTGTAGATTTTTCATCTCCCAATTTCTTTCAGATATTTTGTTTCCAAATTTTGTTCCAGATATCAACTCATAATATTGAATCTGCTGCAAAAAGATATTGCAAAGTATTTGAAGGAGATTTGCTCTGAATCAAGTAAGAATTATAGATGATCATCTTTGTAGAAAATCTAAATAATATCTTTACAAAATATCTGATTAGATTTGGAGCCCATAAGATATCTGCAGATAATTATAAACAAAAAAAGTAAGAGAATATGCTTATAATCCAAGTTTAACTCATAATCTTAATTAAGGTCCAATTAACTCTGATTGAGTAAATCTTATTTGAAAAATAAATTTATTCTCAATTACAGTCTAAGAAAATCAAGGTTAAGTGTGAATAAAAGCATACCCATCAGAGTGCAGTACAACAAATTCAATTGGTTGATTACGAAATTAATTGATTTATTTTTACGCAAATAAACAAATAATGTAGCAAAATGAAACACAAATCAAGGTTGAGGGAGAAAGAGATCAAACACACATAATATATACTAGTTCACCATTTTTCAAAGGCTACATCTCATCTGCCTTTCTAACAAGTAAAGAAAATTTACTAATCACACTTAAATTAAGAGGACATATTTTCTTCTATTTATAAAAGGTATTGTTTCCTTATATTAGTGTTCAATATAAAAATAAAAACTAGGTACAATACATAATATATAGACTCTACAAGCTTTTGAAAATAATATAACTGTAGTTGTTATGTTCTTCATGTGTTTTCATCTTATATTTATACATGTTTAGAATGTGATTGGTGTAGTGTAATTTTCATAGTGACATCTTTATAGCAATTTCAATATATCTTGTTACTGGACTTAAATTAAGTTAAGTGTATATGCTTTCTTTTATTTATAAAATGTATTGTTTCGTTGTACTAGTGTTCAATATAATATAAAAATAGAAACAAGGTACAATACATAATATATATTCATTCAAATATCATTAGTTTTTATGTGTATACAAGGTTTGCACTTTGGACATTATATTAACAACAAAACAAAAGGAATGTGATTAGTATTAGTGATTAATTTTACATATAAATACAGATTAATAAAGTTATGAAAAATTCCTTTACTAACGTATGTGTACATTAGTTTGTATGTTCGAGTTTATGTATAAAAGGTTCAATGGATACTTATAGTTAGATTAACATTATATTAAAACACAAGAACACATACACACAAAAACATAAAAGGATTCTAGAAAAGTGGACAACTAAGTCTACCTTCAAATATCAATGCACTTCTATATCTCACTGCATATCAAGATTAAAATGTAATGTTTGTTGTTTGTTTATGTGCACATTTTCCAGTCAAACCTAAGAGCGTTTAACTTAAATATTGTTAGGAGAAATTCTTTCTATCTTAATGAAATATTTATCTTAATCTTAATTGAAAGCCCATAGAAAATTTAAGGTTTGACAACTATAATGGACTATGTTGGATAAAAGGTACAAAGAATGGGTGTAAATGAAAGATGTCACTTCATGTCATGAAAATTGATCTCCTGTGCAAGCAAGAAGCAAGGCGCGATAGCTCTTTCAATAATAGAAGTAATAATAGAAGTAGTGTATAGATCAGTAACTAGTTTATGGTCTCACATGAAATATTATATCACATTCACTAGAAAATAAGATCTAATTCTTATTTCACAATTTAGTTTAATAATGCTGAATTAAGTATAATCTCATTTACTAAAAGACAGAAATTTGCCACTTAATTCATTTTGCTCTATTCAGTTATCTTGTCAAGAACTTCAGCTAGGCAGGAATGTACAAATCGTCTCTTCTTAAATTAGTTATATCACTTTTGACTTACAAATAAAACAATCTAAGAAAACGTTGAATTCAATGTACCTAACGACAGTTTAGAACATTAACAAAAACTGGATGTTTTCTTTTATTTCAAAAGTAATGTACATCTTGAAAACATATTACTTTGAATCAGAACAGTTCAAAGCATCTTTAGTATTCTCTATTGTTTGAAAACATGTTACTTTGAATCGGAACAGTTCAAAGCCTCTTTAATATTCTCTATTGTTGAGGTCACAAGTGCATTAACATTTTCTACAAATTCGATGTCTACAATGGTCATTCTAGATGGACTAGAAGCCAAGATCTGAAACATTAGAGTCACCAACGAACCTTCTGATTTGCCAACTTCTCCAGATTGTCCTTCAGGAACATCTGATTTGTAATCCCTAGATATGGTGAAGCCAGAGGGAAGAATCGGAAACCGTGACGAGTCTTCTCCGATCATGGCGTTGTTCAATGCCTTCATGTCAAAAGGAGCGTATACCATCACACATCCCAAAGCATCTACATAACTTTCTTGGAGAATCACTATATTGTTCTCTTTAGGGACAAAAGGCTGCATATCAACAATTGAAATGAATTTTGATGACACTTCTCATATATCAATTCTGTAAAACAAAACTTACAATTTAAAAGAGAGATATGAAAGAGAATAGTGTCAACCCAACCTGTCTGGAATAGCATAAAATATAATAGTGTTGCAAGGAAAAAAAAATGAATGGAATTTTCATTCCTAAACCCTAAATCCTAAAAAAACACAATTTTAAGACTATGTTAAAAGTTTGTCTAAAAATGAAGTTTGAGATGGAAAGAAGAGAAGATATGGCAAGAATTTGAGGAAAATGAGAGAGAAGAGAAAGTTAATTAGTGTATTTAATATTTTCCTTGATCATGTTTATTGACTGAAACACGTATATGTGAGTTTCTATAATACGTTTCACGTAATCTTATTGAAAAACATACCAATTTAGTTCTGAATATAGCATGGAAACATGAAACTGAAATAGAAATAACAAGAAGAACGTACCCGCATGATGGAAACACAGTTTCCTGGATTACTACCTGTTGTAATGCGATGAATCTCGTGCCCTGCATTTCCAGAGCATAGAACATCCCACTACAACGAAAATAACAAGGAAGCATTGATGATTTTGCGATGCAAGATTAAAATTTAGTATCAAATAACAAAATACGTGGTTTATATAAGTTTAGGGTTTGAACCTTCGCTCGTTTCCTGTCATCCATCAAGTAGTCAAAAATATGTTGTGGAGAGATAGGAAGCCAAAAGGAGGTAGCTGCACTGAGAATCATGCCTTTAGGCTCGCCTGGGTCGTTCATGTTCACTCGAATGTTAACTCTAATACCAGCATTGTTCATCATGGTTTCGTGTGGGAAGTTCGTGTTCTCTGGCATACACAAACTGCTGCAGTAAGACTTAACCATACGACGAGTTATTAGCATTACATTCCTTCTTGACTCAGGTGACCTAATCACTGCCAAAACCAATGCCATAGACTTCAGATATGAACAAATAATAATAGATCACGTTTAAAATGAGAAGTAGGGTTTGGAGCGAAGAAAACCAAATGTAACCAACCTCCTCCAGCCTCACAACTAGGTAGAGTTTCAGCTGAGGCACTTGCAAACCTCTCACACATTCTTTCAAGTGCTAAAACCCATCTTTCTGCTCCAAATGCATTATTGCCACCAACAAGATCTCTGTAAAGATGGTGAGTTTGGTCCATATCATCCACTTCCACATGCTCCACCCAAGAAACCTGTCAAAATTAAACAATATAACTAGCTTGCATTCTGTTAGGGCACAAAGGAAAGGATATGGTTGAGATTCAACAATACTGTACAAACAATGCGGCAATGAGTGAAGACAACACTAGCTTCTTTTGCAAAATATACTTCTCTCGAGATATTGGTACTATACACTAAATTCTCAAAAACAAGAATGGAAGACATATTAAGTGCCACTATATTAACTATTTGATGGGTCTCCATGCTACATATAAGTCATAAATGATCATTACTCAACTTGTAACCACAATATATACGTGACATTTTTTCAGTTAAATTAACATGTTTATATATTTAGTTAATCTATTCTATAAATGTAATTCAAAATTGATTCTCTGATGGACATGAGGAACAAGAAGAAAAGAAGAAAATAATTAGTTTTAAATTGAAAAAAGAAAGTGGATTCTAAATGCGTGCAAGAGAAAAGAGCTATGAAGAAATAACAGATAATGTAATTTACTTACTAACCCTGCAAAATCCCTCAGTCATTTCTTGAATCAACAATCCAGATGGGAGCCTCCGAGAGCTAGAAACAGTAGAGGTTTTGTGTGTCGAAGAATCAATTGACACATCCCCTATGGTCCACACACCTGCTTCAATTTGTTTACAATAACGAAGGAAGTGGAATTCCCGAGATGGAATAAAAGGTGAAAGAACGTGCATTTCTGCATTCATCTGTACAAATATTCTTGACTTATCACCTAATCCAATGATATTATAGCAAAATCACATAAAGCAAGGTTTTCAGGAAAACATACCAGCTGCAAAGCTCCATTTCGGTTTCCTAACGAACCACTTTCGAGTACTTCAATTGTTTCGGCTCTTTGAAGAATTGTTGGGAATAGATCAACCCATTTGTCCTTGAAAGATCAAAGTATATGGATCATATTTCAAGAGTATTAATATTTCAAATGTGAAGATAACCAATAAAATGTTTGATGAATAGAGTTATAGAAGTGCTAACCTCATTTAAAAACATTTCCACGAGGTCTGTCCCACTCATTTTCACCACTCGTGAATCTTTGGAAGACTCTACTCGAGCATGAGGACCGTTTAAGCTAGTACTCCTTTGGAAAATCCTTTGGTAGCAATCACGCTGCAGAATGAATCTCTCATCCACCAGAGACCTGAACCAGAAGGGTTCGTTCATACTCAAGAGTTTCATCAACTCGTCCATCGCATTGTTCGCAATCTTCAACATTCGTGCCTTTTCCGTATCTTTATTTTCGCTGGTGGTCTGTTGGGATACCGGATCGCTGTTCAAAATTTGAAGTATCGCGTCCAGATCAAGATCAAGAGATGGTGTATGATCCTGAAAAATGGACGAAATGTCTTGACCAAGAGGAGGAATATCTTGATCTGGGGTAGGAGTAACATATGGAACGTTTAAACATGGATTAGGTCCTTGGCTTTGTTCCTCAACAGCGGAAACGTTACTATTATTTTGATTATGAGTAGAAGCCAGTGTGGGAATATCTTGATCAAGAGCAGTAACCAAAGCTGGGATATTATAATCGAGACAAGAAATCAAAAGAGAATCATCTAGACTGAAAAAGGCATCAAGAGTTGCAGGAGAATAAACATGCTGATCAAGTGCAGGAGCAGGAATTTCTTGATATTGGCCATGATCAAGCATAGGAATATCCTGAGAAAGGGTTGATGTAGCAGTAGGAATATCTTGATTAACTGCTGGAATATTATGTTGAGCAGGGGAAAGAATATATCCTTCATGAGTAGGAACTTGAGGTTCATGATTGGGAAAGAGTTGATTTTGTGAAGTTCCAACCGTTTGATTTAGCAAACTTGCTCGTAAGGTATCAAGTGAAGAAGAAGAAGAAGAAGAAGGAATAGCAGGAAGAAGTTCTGGATTAATCCCACTGTCTGCCATAAATGAGACTACTCTCTCACACTGAAAAATAATTCACAATAGTATCCTGAGATTCACATCACAAGAGAAACAATTAATTAATATACTGTTTACTAACCTCTTTGATTAATAGAAGATTTTCTACCTTCAAGATTTGCAAATAAAGTTCTCGTTCTTCTGGTTGCATAGCTCGTCCCCCACAAGGTCCGCAAGCTACAGTCTTCAAAGTCTCACTCATAATACGGTTTTCCATTTGTATTCTTTCATTCTCAAGACGAAGAGCATTGATATCTAATCTTTCACTTTTAGTCTGAAAATTGCACGAAATCAATGTACAAAATGGTAAGTAAGTATACTATTAACTGACTAAGAATAAGCATGTAAGATATTTGTCCTTAAAAATGGAGTATCATGAAAAACAATAGACTAACCCTTAATTGTGTCTTCTTGTTCTGAAACCAAAATTTTACTTGTTTAGCATCTAGCCCTAGCTCCTCTCCTATTTGACGGCGTCGTGTTTCGTCCGGATATGAGCACTCTTTGAAGATTCTGAGTTTCAAAAACGAAAATATCAGTTAGGTTGTCAGCAGTATTGAGAGAGTGATAAATATCGAATTCCAAAAAGTACTATATGTATCAAGGTTTTGGAGCAATAATGTATATACTTTGCATGCATATATATATATAAATACTCACACACACACATCAATAAACACATGAAAAAAGATATCTAAAAGGTCTTTTGTTTTGTGTATAAATCTAAAATATAAGACATATCACAAAGAAATTTCTCATGATCACAAACCAAAGAAATAAAAAACTGGTTAAATTTAAACTTCTGAGGAATCACTTAGCCATTCAGCATGTTCAGCTCGAACACCAGCTGTACGTTCCGGATTGTATTATGTCTCTATGCATGCATATATATGTTGGGATAAAACTTCTATGCAATTTTCTTTATACATTTTGAGTACTGTTTTTCAATATTATATATATATATATATATATATATATATATATATATATATATATAAATATATAAATATGTGTGTGTATATATGTCAGCTAAAGAAAGTTTACTAAATATGCTGAACCCTTATAAATGAAAATAAAAAGTAACAAACCAAGATTTTCCCAATCCCTCTGTATCTACTACCTTCCTACCTGCATGTTGAAAAACAGTACTCATCTTAGTAAAAAAAAAAAAAAAAAAAAAAAAAATTTTTTATTTTTATATTATAAATTAAAATTTTATATAATAAAAAAAAAAA
>Ga0099825_1008516_pt1 | contig 12106 bp, 4 predicted proteins | sample SiratroredBW_FD_76838 | JGI IMG/M metagenome (GOLD analysis project Ga0099825, IMG submission 76838) | Root nodule microbial communities of legume samples collected from California, USA - Siratro red BW | ecosystem: Host-associated > Plants > Roots > Nodule | place: USA: California | collected...
AATGAGACTTGATTACTAACTTTTCCTATAAATACGTGTTTTCAGTTTAATAATATAATAATCAAATGTTCATTCCACTTTTACCACTTCTACTCAGATGATAGATTTTCTAGGTTGTTACATTAATCTCAAATAATAAAATAATTTCAATGATTGTTAAAAATATTTCTTAGACGTTATTTTTCAACAATAAATATTGTTGTGATGCTTGTTGTATGCTAAACGGAAAGGACAGGACAATAACTATGTACTCAATTCGTATGTACACATCCCAAAATTTGAAAACAATGAATGCAATTGATGTTACACTTAATAATTACTATATTAACCGTGTCTATGTATTTTTTTTCTATATTTGTAATGCATCCTTAAATTAAAAAGAGAGTTACAAGACCACAATTAACAAGTCATAATTTATTAAAAATATATTTAAATTCATTTATAATCAATATAAAAAAAAAACTTATAGATACTTAAATTTATTTATAACTCAACTTTATTTAATATTATTCACAACTCAAAGTCATTGATTATTGTAAATTAATGAATGTCAGTTCAATTCCAATACGAATATAAGTTGTCATATATTACATTGTATTATTTCAATATCAAGAATAGTTCTCATATATTACATTATATAATGTAGGAGTAACATATTTAACATCTTATTTATTTATTACATTTCAATTTATTATGAACATAACTAATATAATTAAATGCAAATCATAAGTGATTAAACAATATGTACATAAATCAACTAAATCCTTTTAGTTGTATCTATGTTATCTTTTAGAATTCTATAGTTGTTGATACTTTAAAGTATTATACTTGATATACATTAATAATAAAAAAATATTAATTATAAGAATTATATGAGATTAATGTAATATATAAAAAGAATTGATTTTCATCATCAATCTATTTTATGTTTAAATAATGTGAGGACTTTTTATGTAATGAAAAAAACTAATCATGCACAAATATAATTGTTGATTATAATTTATTGCAAGATATTTAAATAATTGATTATAATTTATTTATTAAAACATGTAATTGTTCATAAAATATTTCTCTTATCACCTAGTAATTGATTATATGCTTGTATTTTAGATTTTTTATTGTCAATATAGTGAATGACTTAAAGGATCCACAAAACATATACTTGAATTATTTAAAGTGTAATAAATTATTTAGGTAACAAAACTATAAATTCAATGTGCTAAAGGACCTATATTATCCATAATTGCACCATTGTTATGTTAAGCTCTTTGGTTGCCTAATACAATCTCTAAAACATCAAACACGTGTATATATTTGTGGGATGATCTTACTATTCCTAAAAACATTGAAGTTCATTGACACCTTCATAGAATTTGTATCTATGTTCATAACAACCTTCAACAATATGGTCATAGGGTTGTTAATAGATAAATATTTACTTTCTTTTGGATAGAAGTCTTTGTTTGATGTTTACTATGCAAAAAGAAATATGATAATTAATAATGTTATAAATATAAATATATTTCAAAATTTAATAATATAAGAAGTGTTAAAAGTCTTTGATATTTGGGATATCTAAGCTAGACAATTAAGGTCTTAAATGTTTGTGTCACAATAGCAACCTCAAATTTGGCATAGGAACCATAACATCATAATCAAATACCTTCTCCACCATGGCCTTGACCATGTTAGAGGTAAAAGGCACACCATCTAACATGATGGTCCTTTCAAAGATCTTCCCAAAGGCCGAAAATCGGGGTAAAGTAATGGCATTAACAAATAACTCATTAGTTTGTGGAGCCAATGTCATCTCCTAATGAATTGTTAACAACACAACTTCCCTCACTAACTATAAAAAGCTTAAAAGCTCGCTCTAAAACAACTATTTAATTTAAGAATTCTAAAGTCTTCAATCACATGTCAAACTCTTGCATCAACTTTTGTGCTACCTCCTAGTCTATTGTCTCAATTATTGTATAACCTTTTTTTGGAAGTTATAGAGAATTGGGAATCACATGATGAAGGTCCAAGTACAATTAAACTCTAACACCACATCCAATAGTACAAACATGACCAAGTTGTTTAGGTTGTCTAAGAGCAATAGTAGGTATATCTTGACGACTAAAGTACCTTAGGAAATTTTCTTAACCAAAATATCCTACAAAATCACCAAAATAAGTTATGATTTAAGTCAGGTATACAAAATAACAAATCAATTAAAGCATAATTACTTACAAGTTGCTAATAAGTCAATGCGATTTCATAAAAGTATATATGTTCGAGTGTTTGAGATGAGTCCTGTTTCATTTTTCATGGTGTGAAGGTAGTGATGGAGGGTAAATTGCAATAGTAGCAATAGTAACAATAGTACCAGCGGTAGCAGCAGTAGTAGTGGTAGCAGTAGTATAGTACATATGATGAAAGACTTCAATTTGTTTCTATCACAGACCAAATTGTGTTTTTGCCTTTATTAATCAAATAATAAATTTTGAGAAGTTTTTAAAAATTAATTAAATCATAATTCAACCCTCCCTTATTGTGATTATCTTGTTTTCCACACAATCACCTCTTGCTTTGTGATCTTTACTTAAATGATGTTTTTTTCTATATGTTTGGTTCTTGAATGTAATACTTATTTTTTTTGTGAGGTTAATTGCACCTGTATTGTCACACATAAGTGGAATGTGATTAAGAAAATATCATAATCTTCTAATTATTGTTTTATACAAAGGATTTGGGCACAACAATTGTCTGCAACAATATACTTAGCTTTTGTGGTTGATAATGCTACACACTTGCTTTTTAGAATTCTAGGATAATAATGAACAACCTAATAGATGACAGTGTGCCACTAGTGTTTTTCCCTATCCATTTTACATCCCCAAAATTTGAATAAAAGAAAATATAAAAGGCTTATTGAGACACCTCTAGGAACCCAAAGGCCAAAGTGTATGATTCCTTTTAAGTACTTTAAAGTTCTTTTCACTACAATTAAGTGTGATTCTTTGTGATTGGATTGAAACCTTGCACAAACACACATAGATTTCATTATATTAGGTATACTTGTTGTAAGATGAAGGAGAGATCTGATCATACCCTTGTACTTTGTTTAGTCTACTGATTTACCTCTATCATCTGCATCTAAGTAGTAGTTTGTGGTTACTTGTGTAGCATTTTGTTTGGGGGAGAACACGTTAAATTTCTTTACGAGTTTATACAGTATTTTCTTTGGAAAATGAAGATTCCATCATTAAGTTTTTTAATTTGTAGTCCAAGAATGAAATTTAACTCTCCCATCATGGACATTTCAAGCTCTAAGACAAATTAGATGTTAGTTAGAATTTGAATTATGCCATCATGCATTCATATTCAAACAATTTATACCAACCATCTTGAATAAAATATTGTTGTCCATCAACATGTTTCCACCAACAAAATCTTTGAATGTATTGAACCAATCCCTATAAGGACTCAAAGGACTTATGTGAAAAGAACCTCATTATTCAACAACCTATTTAGCATATGTATGTTGCTATGAAGCAATAGGAAACACCAAGTTACTTTTAGACCAAGTATCATTTTGAGCAATTAACACTACTTGATTCTTGTTTTCCTTTCTTGGACAATCTCTCCACCATTGCCTCAAATGCTTATAATTATTGCATGTATATGTTGGACTAACATTCTTCCTCCTTCATTTGTTGACTTTTTTACCATTTTTGAAAGCTCTCAATTTGCTAGATGATGCTTCTTCATCATTGCTTGATGCCTTGCCACTAAGCTCCTTTGCATAGAGGTTAGACTTAACATCTTCAAGTGTGATAATAATCATTCCCTACACATAAAAAGCTCACCAAGTTCTCATAGAACAGTGGGAGAGGAGTTAACGAATCATTGTCACATCTTCATCTTCTTCCTTTGTCAATGTCTCGTATCTCCACCATAATAGAATTAATTTCATCAATGAGCCTACAATGGGTGTCCTCCTTCATACATAATGTCACTTACAAATATATAAATTCATATACATAAGTAAAAGTAAAAGCATGTTAATTATTCATGATATTTATTTGCATCAGACATAAAGTTCTTCCTTCGTCATAACTTTGGGGTATTCATGATAACAATAGCAGTTGGTCTGATGATAGAGATATTCATGGTTCTGTGTAGTAGAGTTAACAAAGATAGTCCATGAACTCTAAATATTATTGTATTATTTTGTGTATCTACATTCCACTGCAACCTTGGAAATGTAGCGTTCATCACCACTAAAAATTGTTCCACAAATGAAGATATCATGTATATGTATTTAAAATCTCTCTATCGTACTAATGAAATGCAAATAGTATACACGAAAAAGCAAAAGAAATGAGAATAATTATTAGATAGTAATTTTTATGACTTATATAGTATAATTTAATAACATAGACAATGGAATACACATAGAAAGACTCAATATTTGATTTACGTGCATAAATTTAAAGCATTCTTGTAGTAACTAGTCAGGATAAATGAGCATTAATATAAAAGTTGTTCAATTTGAATCAAATGTCACTCATTTAAATCCTCAAGACAACACCTCCAACTTCATATAATTTAATTTGCACTTTTCAAAATAGGGTCAAGCATGAATAATAATATAGTTAGGGACACTTCTCTATATATAGGGAATAATATTCCAAATGTGAAGTGTACCTAATAACACATGCAATGTGAGATCTAACAAATTATTAAGGTTAGGGACACTTCACTTGACACACACACATAAATATAATACGTATACAAAATAATTATTGTCTCCTTCCTTTACGTGAATATTTTTGAAGATTGATGTGTTAATCCGATGATGTTTTTTATCTTCTAAATTTGTTATTTCTCTTTCAAAATATGTATACCCACGTCATGATAATGGTCATATTTATAGTGTGACTTGTAATTATTACACTCTTCTCAATTTGTAGGAGATAAATCCTCGTGGTTTTTACACTTGTAAGGTTTTTAATAGAGTAAAAGAAAATAATCTTAATGATTTTATCCCTTGAATTAAATTTGTCATATCATGAACAATAATTAAATGTCTCTTATTCTTACCTTCATAAGAAATATCCTAAGTTATAGCCTTGTCATTCTATTTGATAATTCTTAAATTTGTCTCATTTAATACTTGCCAAATGATTAGTTAAGACTCTAAATAGTTTTATTATGTTCTAATACTTAGATAAAAAACTTACTTGGTTCATGCGATTATGCTTTATGTGTTTCTTATGCAAATTTATAGATCATTTGTCCTTCATAATTATATCATGCATGAGTTGCACTTTCATGTCCAGTTTCTTTATAAGGTCTCTTTAAAGCATGTTAAACAAAACCTTTTACTATAGAATTGGTTGGACAAGGGTGTCAAAAAAGTCATAGGATTTGTTGACTTTGGTAACATTTCATAAAATAAGAGATGAGACTAGGTCTTCTTTTCTTCAACTTTATTAGATGAAAGATCAATCTTCAATTTCATCATACGAAAAGTGTTAGACAAAATCTTTAACTACTAATAGTTGAATCAGATGTAGTATTTTAGAATAATCATTCTTTCGTCTATCATAATATTCTTCCAAATTATTCATGAAACGTATAAAATGTTATCCATAATGTTTCAAAATATATATATATATATATATATATATATATATATATATATATTATATTTTTGGAACATTACATATAATCCAAATAGCATCATTGTCAATGACAACATGTTGCAAATGGATTTTATTAAGAAGAACTTCTTCGGCTTCACCCATAATCTAGATGAAGTTTGCTCTTCAACAAATTTACAATGATCTTCATCTGATAAGGAAAGAAGAATCATCTGTTAGAAAATAATATGTGGCTTAGCTAAATCAAAAAGGGGATTAAATGGTTTTTAAAACTTTTTCAAAAAAAAATATTCTTTCTTCAAGTTCTTTTAAGATTATTTTAATTTGAAAAACTAAATAAAATCAATTTGGGATTCAAGATTGATAAAAGATCGGTTAACAACAATATAAAAAAAGATAAATAAAAAGAAAGATAACACAAAAAACTTATATTAGTTCAAATTAAAAATAATTCTAAATCCAATCTCAATTATTCAACCTTAGAATAACTTGAATTCACTATTTCCAAATGTTTGTACAAGCACTTCCAATAGACAAACAAACACAAGACAACAAAACAACCAGAAGGTCAACTCTTGAACACACTCAAGAAGGTATGATCTACCTTTGAATAGTCCAAGAGGATACCAACTCTATATTGTAACACTCAAAAAACTCAAAAAAGGAAAGAAAATACCAAAGATCACAACATAAGTAATTCAAAAGCAATTTCAATACAACAAAACCTTTTGATTTTTTGTAAACTTGTTAGCGCTCTTTTGAAAATTAAAGTAGCTGAAGAATATTTTTTTCAAAGTAGTATTTGTTGTATAAAAAAAAGGGAGGCCAATGTACTATTTATAGATTTAGAAAACATTGATTTAATGCATACTCAAACACATTGGAAAATAATTCTATTTTTTTCTACGTTAATCAACCTTGGAATTTTGCTCTAATGGACCGACAAGAAAATCATCACCTACACTTTATAATATGATTTGTTAAAAGGATAATAATATTTTTTTATTTTGTAGGAGAGACTACAAGAAGAATCTGTTTTACCCATGAACAATTACAAACCAACTATTTTTTGTAAGTAAATTTATTTTATCTACATCGTATTTAGTGGGTAACATTGTCATTGACAAAAGGAGAGAAAAAGTGGGGAAGGGAAACATAAAAGAGATTGACCTACCAAGTATTATAAATTATTTCAATAAGGTCTTGATGATGCTTATGATAATTATATTAACGAGGTATTTAAGGAAATTCATATTCGAAAGAGTAGTGGGGAATTCGTTGATGAAAGATCAAGACGGACACATGTGAGTTACATTTGTTGTTGTTATTTTTCTTTATTCTAGTTATGTATTGTACATATGACATAAATTTCATGTATGAATAATAAGAAGAATTTTAGATTAAATTTACTGAAGTCAAATCAAAGGCTACATCTTGTACATCACAATCTAAATCATTCCCCATAGATCCTATAATGAAAGGCAGAATAAGAACTGAAAGTTGTATTTTTGCTATAATTGGCAAGAAGAAAGGTCAAATTTATGGGATCGTAACTTTAAATTTGATTGTACTCTCACATATCATGAATCTTCGACTTTCTCTTATGATTCACAAGATATTCTACAACTAAAAGAACAAGTCTGGAATTATAGGGAAGATAATGAGAGACTTAGTTGACAATTGAAATAATTGGTTAGTGTTGTCCTTTCTTTCCTTATACTTCATGCACGAAGTGCATTTGAATGGCAAGTTAAACAAGAATAGCTACAACAACAACCACCCAACCTATAAGAAAATAAGCATAAAAAAACACCGAACTAACAACAAAATAAGCATGAACAATTTGGATATCAAGATACCAATTATGCAGACTATTGGATCTCTAAGCTTTGGATCTTAGATTATGTTTCAAGTTTGTTTGGACTGTAAATTATATTTCAAGTTGACTTGACTTTAGAATTATGTTATCTTTGACTTACTTTATATGATGTGACTTTGACTATGTTATGTTTGAATTTGAAATTAAATGTGTGTCTTATTTTATGTTAGGTGTATTGGATGATGCTTGATTATTGTATTAAATATTATAGGTTAAATATAATTGTTAGTAGATTTTTGAATTTGGATATGTTGTATTATTTTGTATGTTGGATGTGTTGGATATGTTGCATGTTTCATTATACATGCGTAAAATACTTAAAAGCAATTCATTTAATTCTTAAATGAACATTTTTATGCATGCTGGATTACCTACACACGAACTAGAGTTGGTGAGTAATGTGAGCATAGATATTACTCACAGACTATAGTTGGTGAGTAATACCTACGAATTAGAGTTGGTGGGTAATACCTACGGACTATAGTTGGTGGATAATACTTACGAACTGCAGTTAGTGCCTACTACCTACAGATTGGACTAGGTGGTTAATATCCATTATTTCAGTTAGCTACAAACTCATCATTCGTACCTAATTTACCTACAGATTCTTTTTGTGCGTAATGCTAATTTACTTACGAATTTTTATTGTTACTTACAAATTTCAACCGTGGATAAAGTTGTTATTTTTAGTTAAACGTGTCAAAAACATTTACATGAGATACAATAACAAGTCATACAAAAAAGACATATGTTTCTTCTTCTACATGTATTAGTGATAATGAAGTGTTGCATGTTGTTAGAAAAATGTGAGAAAAAAACTTATATTGACTTGGTAGATTAAATGATGACTTCATTCACTTAACATGTTTAGAGCCTACTATGTCAAAGATATCACAAGTCATTATGAGTGATATATGAAATGAAAAATAAGATAATTAAATTAAATTGTGCACGTGCTACAAAAAGAAAAGTCATTGTTAAAACATATATGACAACTCAACAAATGTAGTATATAATGAGTTTCAACTTTTATTTAGTTTATCTTAGTTTTAATGTTTAATTAGTTTTAGTCCGTCTTTGGTAGTAAAATTGTCAGAGTTTAATTAGTTTCATTATAGATTATAAATTAACGTATACATGAAAAGTTGTGAATATTATTAACAATTAAAAAAAAATCATTTTGTTAAACAAATTTTGTAATAGGTACTTATTAATTTTGTAATTATTAATATTATAAAATTTTATTTTAAAAAGTAAAATATTTATTAACAATAGTATTTGAAAGAACAAGCAAAACATCATTAAAAAAAGTTTTGAAAAATAGGTTAAGATCAAAAGTTATATTAATCTTTTAATGTTACAATGAAATTTACAACTATTTTTAAATAATTTTTTTAAAATTATAAATAAAATTATTAGGGATCCCACATCGATTAGAAATAAAGTATTTTAATAATGGCAGTTGTTTCCTGCACAATACAAAATGCTTTCTGTACTTAACAAATTCTTAAAATATCAATAATGTCCTTATTATTTTTATTTTAGAATTTATGTATTAAATAATTTTCTTTTTCTCACATTTGTAGAAACATCTCTCTCATATTTTTTTTAACAATAATAAAAATGATGTTGGAGGCTGTTAAGATATTTACAATCTAATATGATTAATTTTAAAAATTCAATTTAACACATTATTTTCAAATATTTAGTTTTATATTGTTTGAAAACAAATATAGATATTTCTTAATATTTATTACATTTTTTTTATTTTTTTATGAAGAAAGTTTTTTAATATTTATCAAAGAGAAATTAACAACTTTTTACTTGATTGTACTTATTTGTTAGTATGAGAAAGAAAAAAAATCATTTAGTAAATAAATTTTAAAATAAAAATAATAAGGACATTATTGACATATTGAAAATTAATTAAGTGCACGAAGCAATGTGTATAGTGCAGGAAGCAGCCTTTAATAATTTATAAATAGGTGTAAACCTTACCTTACAAGTCGATTTTATAATGTAAGGTTGAATTACACTTAAAAGAGAACTTTTTCCTACACCTCCATATTTTTTAATTTCTCATAAAGCCCATATTGAAAAGACTCTTTTGCCTTATAAAGAGTGAAATAGAGGTACTGTAAACCCTATTTCAAAATGACACTTTTGGGAAGCTATTTTCGGATCCGAAAATAGCTTTCAGATTGAGTCATTTTTCAGAATGACTTATTTTGAAAGTTGTTTACGGATCGATAAACAATTTTTAAAAAGTATCATTCTGAAAACAGTTTCTGAAAAGTAGCATTTCGAAAACTATTTCAAATGTAACAAATCATATTTCGGAATGGTTCATTCCAAAAGCTTTTTTCAGATTTGAAAATAACATCCAGAATGAGCCATTTCAGAATAGAATTTGTAACATTTGAAATAGCTTGTGAAATGGCCCTTTTTAGAAGCTATTTTTGGATCCGAAAACAATTTTCAGAAAGCACCATTCCGAAAGTCTTTTCATACACGAAAAATGCACACCCCACAATACCACTCGCAGCGCCTCCTTTCCCTTCTTCTTTCCATACCACTTTAATTAACAACAACACATTACCTTTAACGGATGACAGTAAACACAAACTTCACCTACAAACCCATTTTATAAGGTTAAATTAAAATTTACAATAATATTTTCAATAAAATACGTTGGTAAACCATTCGTCAATTAACTTTATTACTAGTATTGTAGAAACCAATAAATAACTATCAAAAATACATTAACTAAATAATTATGACTCTAAATATGGTGGCTAACGAAATCAGCTACTAATAGACTTAATTCAATCATTAATCTAAATAATAACTAAAATAACATAATTAACAATAATTATAAGGATTGCTATATACTAATTTTTTTTATGCATATGTCCAGGCTAATGAAATAAACTAAATACGTATCGACCGTCTTTAGAAAATCCTCATTTATGGTAATTTGAAAATAACTCGGTCAATCACACTCCTTCATAACGATAATATGTTTTGCTTTATCTCTTAAAAATTTGGTTCATTGGGGATTTTCTTAAAATTATTGTTACTATATGTATCATTCGGTACCTGTTGTACCTTATCAATAAAATAGTTATTTTCTCGTTAACAAAATACTTTGTTGGAAATAAGAAAACATTACGTGAAAGTAGAAGTGATAAGTCAAAGATTCCCTAAAGCTCTAGAAAAAATCTGCTTTGGACATACATTTTCTATAAGATGTTTTTAAAAAAAGAAAAAAGAAAAGCATACTAGGCACCATTTTAAGATTTATTGGACACAAGAAAACATTTTTTTGTAAGATTTGGAAATGCATTTTTTGTTTACTTGTGCTTTTGAATGCTTATTTTAAAAAGGTTTAAACAAAAGTTCATATTGGGGTTTGAACATTTACAAGTTAAAATGTATTTTTGCGCATCTAATATTAGAATATTGAGTTCTAGATCCATAAACCATTTTTACATAACTTATTTTAGTCATAGTTAAAGTTTAATAGTTTGAGAGGATTATACATAGTCTATATTTGGTTTTAAAAATAATTATTTTTGACGGGAAACCATATTAAATTTTAACTAAAGAAATGATTTAATAAAATTTTAAGTCTCCATAAATATGAATACTTTTAATTAAATCTTTATTAACTTTTTTCAATTAAATACTAAAATTAAAAAATATAAAAATTTTAAGTACTTAATCAATAAATAAAAATTAATATAAATTTAATTAAGAATACTCAAAAATATATGAAAAAAATTAAACCTTAATTAAACATAATATAATATAAGAAATAATAATCATGCTATAGATATTTTGACCACTTTCGTCCAATATCCTAAACAGTTTCTTGATAAAATATTTTAAAAAATATTACTTAATTAACCACAATTCTAGTATCTCCACACAACTTTAGTTAAAAGTGAAACAGTACCACAACAACATCTTTTGTATTTTCCTCTTCTCGACCTTCACTCTCCATTCTTTTGCCACGTTCATCTAATTGTCATTAAAATTATTTGTGTTGTACGTTGATGGACACACAAACATACCAAAACGTTGTAACTCCATACATATATACAATCTTATTTGTTCTGGTCTCTTCAATGCCCATCAAACATATATACCTAGAGACCATGAAGCATTGTACGTGTACTTATGGGGCACCCACAAAATTTTCCAATCAACAACACAAAATCGGAGAAAAATCTTATTTGGTTTGGATTGTAGATCTTAATTGTGATTCATGCATTTTTGGATCCTCTTATTGTAATAATGTCAATGTCGTAAAGTACAAACATCAACTATGTAAAGGGACCCTCGTGGTTAAGTTGGCTTAATTTGTTTGGCTTCATCATTGTATGGTTTGCCTTGATAATAAATGTCACCAAACAGGAATTAATCATGCATGTGTAATAAATATCTCCGATCTCTAATTCCAAATCATACATAATTAATATATATATATATATATATATATATATATATATATATATATATATATATATATATATATATATATATTAATATATAATAATATATATATATA
>Ga0099825_1008517_pt1 | contig 12105 bp, 5 predicted proteins | sample SiratroredBW_FD_76838 | JGI IMG/M metagenome (GOLD analysis project Ga0099825, IMG submission 76838) | Root nodule microbial communities of legume samples collected from California, USA - Siratro red BW | ecosystem: Host-associated > Plants > Roots > Nodule | place: USA: California | collected...
TAATATATATAATATTTTTTTAAAAAAAATAAAAAAAACTTATATATATATATATATATATATATATATATATATATATATATATATATATATATATAGATTAGAAAATAGACGTAGGGCATGAAAATTCTGTTTTAGAACAATTTATCACTTTCTGAGTATTTTCCTATGAAAAGTATAAGGGAAAGGTAGTTCTTCGTGTGCAGGCCTTGGCTGAGGTACGGGTGGAACTTAAAGACAGAATCAATAAACCAACACTTACGGTGGTATGATTATGAGCTCAATCATACTCTACCGGTGCTATCTTCATCTCTTGCATGTAAACTAAATTTGGGATTATAAATTACAATAATCAAAATCAAATGTAATTATTACTATGGATTTGAATTAATAATTTTGTCAAGCTAATTTCCAAACCCACTAATTCATAACAACATAATATAAACATCAAAACAAATGAAACTCTCTACATGTTTTGAGCATTTTTTTTTTACAATAAACAATTAGTATATTGTTGTTTTCCCACCCCAATTAGCTAAGTTAGTGTTTACCTATGTCTTTGTAATATTATATTTCCAATAAAAAAAATTGTCTACGAATGTATACTGACAAGTCAAAATATGTATGTAAAGTTCAAATAATATGAATCTCTAATATAGTATCCCTAGTCAAAATTCATTATCATTGACAATTTAAATCGAATCACTAGTACACCAATTAATTTTTCTCTGAACAAATTTGCATATCATCATAAACTCTTACAAGATGAAAAAATGTTCATATCTTTTTTTTTTCGTAACTTTGACGCAAAGTAATTAAATTTTTTTGAAAGTTAATTAAATTAATAAATTCAAAAGATGAATTAATTCTAGACATTATGATTTTTAAGAAGGATTGTTTTTCTAAAATCTTGCTTAGAAATATAAATGGGCTGGAAAATGAAAGAGAAAAAATTTTAAAATTAGAATCGTGTTTAAAAAATTAAGATACGCATAGAATAATATGAAGTAAATAATGTAGTAAAAAATAATATATTATATGACAATGTGTGTGTATATATATTGTAATCTCTATTCTTGTTATGTTTATTAATAGTGGGAATTTTCCATAGTTATAAACACACTTGTCCTTTTTTTTTCAATATTTTCTACTTTTTAGAATGTAAAAAAATTATTGTTTTAAAAATATTATACCAACTCCTCCTACAAATTAAATTAGTTCTATGAATTATTTAAAAAATATTACATTATATCATATAAATATTTAAAAATGACTATCCAGTAATATTTTGAAAATAAAAGAGTAGCAAAAATAGGTGTAATTTCATCAAATAGAATACTGATATCCACTCATGTACTTTTTTCCAAGTACATGGGTGTTGTAAAGGCAATAAATATGGAGGATCTAATAAGAGTGAAAATTCAATATATAAGCAAAGAATAGAAACATTCTTTTCTTCTTGGAAAGAAGCAAAGAATAGAAACTTTCTTTACTTTTGGGAAATAATCAAAGAATAGAAATTTAGTTTCGTTTTGGAAATAAGCAAAGAATAGATCGATGCCGTGAGTCTGATTAACTTAGTTTGTCTACGACAACAAAAGACAAATTAATTATTACTCCCTCCCATCCCATGATTCCTTAAGCCATTGGCCACAAATCTATTTTCTGTTTTCTCATCTCTGCCTTTTGCATTCCTCATAGCTAACCATGGCTGAATCATTTATCTTCAGCATCGCAGAATCACTCGTAACAAAGCTTGCTTCTCACGCTTTTCAAGAAGCTTCTCGAGTGGTGGGTTTATACGACGATCTTCGAGACCTCACAAAGACTCTCTCTTTAGTCAAGGCTGTGCTATTAGATGCTCAGCAAAAGCAGGAGCACAACCATGAGCTGCGCGAATGGCTCACTCAGCTCAAAACTGTCTTCTCCGATGCCGAAGATCTTTTGGATGAATTTGAGTGCCAAACACTGCGAAAGAAAGTGGTCAAAGCTCATGGTAGCACCAAAGACAAGGTTAGTCACTTCTTCTCAACCTCTAATCCACTTCTTTTTCGTTGCAAAATGGCTCAACAAATTAAAGATGTCAACAAGAGATTAGACAAGGTTGCAGCTGATAGGGATAAGTTTAGTCTTCAAACAATTGATGTTGACACACGTGTGGTGCATCGGAGAGATATGACACATTCCCGTGTCAGTGATTCAGATGTGATAGGAAGAAAACACGATAAAGAAAGGATCATAGAACTTTTGATGCAGCAGAATTCTAATGATGATGATAAAAGTCTTTCTGTTATCCCCATTGTGGGGATGGGAGGCTTGGGAAAGACCACGCTTGCAAAGTTTGTATTCAATGACAGTAGGATCCAGGAGTGTTTTCCATTGAAGATGTGGGTTTGTGTTTCTGATGACTTTGACATTAAACAACTCATTATCAAAATCATCAATTCTGCCAATGATCAAGATGCTCCTCCTCACCAACATAATTTGAACATGTTCGATCTGGAGCAACTGCAAAATCAACTCACAAACAAACTTTCCGGTCAAAAACTCCTACTCGTCTTGGATGACGTATGGAACGAAGACCGAGTTAAATGGGTTGAGTTGCGGAATTTAATCCAAGTAAGTGCATCAGGAAGTAAAATCCTTGTGACCACACGTAGTCATTCAATTGCTTCCATGATGGGCACAGTTCCCTCTCATAATTTAGAAGGTCTTTCTGTTGAGGATTCATTGTCTCTCTTTGTTAAGTGGTCATTTAAAGAAGGAGAAGAAAAAAAGCATCCTCGCTTGGTAAATATTGGGAGAGAAATTGTGAAAAAATGCAGAGGAGTCCCATTGGCAGTGAGAACATTAGGGAGTTTACTATTCTCGAAAGTTGATGCCAGTGAGTGGGAATATGTGAGTGACAATGAAATTTGGAATTTGCCTCAGAAGAGGTATGACATTTTACCTGCCCTTAAATTAAGTTATGATCTCATGCCCTCCTATTTGAGGCAGTGTTTTGCAATGTTTTCCCTTTACCCAAAGGATTATGAATTCAGTAGTTATGACATAAGTTCGCTTTGGGGGGCACTTGGACTCATTGCACCACAAAGAAAGAACATGACACTTGAAGATATGGCCAATCAATATTTGCATGAACTTCTGTCAAGATCTTTTCTTCAAGATTTTACAGACTATGGCACTGTTTATACTTTTAGAATACATGATTTGGTGCATGATCTTGCTCTATTTGTTGCAAAGGATGAGTGTCTACACCTAAGTTCCAACATTCAAAATATTCCAGATAATGTTCAGCATCTGTCTTTAGCTGAAAGCAGTTTGTTTGGCAATTTAGTCACTGAAAAATCAGCAGCTGTGAGAACCGTACTGCTTCCATATGGTGCAGCAGCTGCCAACGGTGAAGCGTTACTAAATGCGTGTCTGTCAAAGTTCAAAAGCTTGCGAGTTTTGGATTTAAGTGGTGCGACATTCGAGACTTTGCCCCGTACCATTGCTAAGTTGAAACATTTGAGATTTTTGGACATAAGCAAAAATATCAACATTAAGAGACTCCCCGAATCTATTTGCAAGCTCCAAAGTTTGCAACTGTTGAGTCTTGCCGGATGCTTGGAGCTTGAAGCCTTGCCCAAAGGATTAAGAAAGCTTATCAGTCTCCGTTGTTTGGAGTTTAGCATAAAGCAAACTGTTTTGCCTGTGAATGAGATTGCTAGTCTGGGCTTGCTTGCAAATCTATGTATTGAATCAAGTCACAATTTGGAGTCTATCTTCGGAGGTGTGAAATTCCCTGCTCTTAAAGCATTGCTCGTTGAGCACTGTCAGAGTCTAAAGTCTTTGCCGCTGGATGGTAAAACTTTTCCCCAATTAGAAACATTGATTGTTGACGACTGTGGTAATTTGGACTTGGAACCCTGGAAGGGCAGCCATCATGAAGAACTAAGGTCCATGAAGTTAAAAACTGTTGCATTTTCAAGTTTATCACAGCTGGTGGCCTTGCCTAAATGGCTTCAAGAAGCTGCCAACTCCTTACAGTGCTTGTACATTTCAAAGTGCTACAATATTGAAACACTTCCAGATTGGTTAACAACTATGACTGAGCTGAAAACACTTTATATAACGTATTGTCCAAAGTTGGTGTCTCTCCCAGACGATCTCCATCATCTCACCACGCTTGAAAGTTTGAAGATTGAAGGTTGTGTTGAGTTATGTAAAAAATATCAGCCCCATGATGGAGAGTATTGGGCCAAAATATCACACATAAAAAATATTGTCATTGATGAACCAGAAGAGCCTTAGAAGAATTAGAGGAAGGGCAAGACAAAAAGGAAGGCATTAAGGACACACATAAGCCCTGAAGCCCTATGTTTATTGTTTTTATTTATTTTTTTCTGGAAGTATTTTTTCTTAATGAAGACTGGTGTGCATTTGATAGTTCTCTTAATATGTGTTTGAACTTTCTACTTCACATGAAATTGTACTTGGATCATTTATTTGATGTAGACCTGTTTTATTATACATCTTCTATTACCCACTCTTTTGTGTGTGAAAATACATTTGAGTTTTTATTTAGAAGCTCCATGCAGTTGTGTAAATACTGCAATATTTGTTTACTTTTTTTTGTAATTGTAGAATTTGCCTGGATTTATCCACTGAAACAAAAATCTGTACTGTTTCAAGTTTTTGTTCAATTTAAAATCTTGCAAAAAATCAGTTAGCAGAACATTGAAGCCTTGCAATGTGATGAAAGTGGAAAATTTAAGGCACCGCATAAATTTATAAAACAATAACTGTAGTGTAGGTCGGACCGGCCAACTTATCTAACCCACAATTACGTAATAAATTTCGTCGACCTATAATATCCCGGTCATAATTGAGATGTTATAATCTTATAAGTTGGCCAACAACAATTCACGCACTCTTTAAAAGGACGAACCCATGAATTGACCGAGATCTCGATATCCCAGCCAACACTTGTGATCTTATTTAGAATACGAGATACTAACAAACAAATATATGGTGATTATTATAGACACGCAAGACAAAGTACATAAAAGAGGTCCTTAATGAATTGGGTCTCCACCCAACCATCCAAAGGTCCATCTGGAACCATTATAGATAGGAAGATGATCTCAAGACATAAGATGCTGTTATTCTGATCTTAAACATCCTCTAATACTTAAACCTTCACTAGTGAGCAGGGAAAAACCAACAACTAGAATCCAGAAGCAGTTGAAACCGACTGAAGACTCGAGAATCACTTGGGCTATCCAGTCTTGCAAAAGCAATAATCTTCTCTCTTCTAACATTTAGGATCGATAATTGAATTTGTGGGTGTTTTACGCTTTATAGAGTTTGACCGAACTGCACACATAAACTTCACACTTAAACCCTAAATACAAGTAAATTTTATGTGGTGCTTTTGATTCTTTAAGTCTTTCTTCTTACATACATACAAATAAGAAACAACCTCTAGAAATTAGATAATGCTTAAACTAATTTAATTCATGGACGAATTGATTTCGTTTTTCTTAATTTTCTCTCCCGTTAGTGTTATGGTGAAAATTTTCTCCTAACTTACTTTACTATTCAAGATTTCTTAGCATCAAACTAAGACATTATTAATGACAGAAATACAAGGAAGTAGGAATGTTATAGAGATTTTTCAGGATAAAACAGAAGTGACGACTCTATTATCACTTTAATCACAGAATGTTAGAAATGTATCAACCGATCATCCTTTCCTGAAGAATTGGAGATAATTTTATTTTGAACTTAAATACCTTGACTTTTAAGACCTGCTAACTGATATTTACTTTCATGCAACTACTTGAGCTATGCATTCAGCAGGAAGCCTGAAACAGTTGCAAGGAACACCCTCCAAGATTCACATAGTCAATCAACAATGGTCCACAAAATTTACATCAAAATTTATCTCTGACTAATCACACTTTTAAGAATCCTTAATTACCATTTCAGGAAGGAATACTCAGCATATAATACTGAAATGTTTCAGGTCAAAACGGAGATGTTTACTTGTTGAAGTGGCAAGGATTATTACCAAATTGGAGTCTATGTAGTAATCCTCCGTAAATTTCTCTAATATGTGAATCAGGAAAGGTTTATTGTCAAGTTGCATGAAACCGAGCACACGTGTATGAGTAAAAGTCATTGTAACATAATTTTAAAAGAAATAAATATCAACACAGTAGGATATATCATGTGAAAAGAAAAATAATTAAGTAATCAAATCATCAGATAAATATAATTTTCGCAACGTTCTAATTGATACGGCAACAGTATTTAATAAGAAACAGGTTTTAAAGCGCCAAAAGTGATATTCATTTAGTAGCAAACCAAACCTCTCAATCGCAAAACTCTGTTTTATATGAATTGAATTATACTTGAGTGACAAGTGAATGTTTAATATGTATTCATGTATAACTATATGTTCTATATTTTCTTATTATCATGAAGACTGAGAGATCTCAAATGTTTTAACTTCCCAATAAAACCAGGCAAAGTTTCAACTGAAGAATAACTTAAATCCAAAATATGCAAGTATTTGTACCTTGAAATGTAAAGAATGCTTCACTCTTGGCACCAACACCATCCTTAGGAAAGAGAATGGTTCTCACACCTACTGATTTTGCACTGAATGATTCGCCATCCAAATCGTTTTCAACAAAAGACAAATGTCAAATACTCTCAGGTATACTTCCAATGTGGGAATTTACAAGCAGACACTCATCTTTTGCAACAAAGAGGGCTAGATCATGCACCAAATCATGGATTATAAATGTATAAGCAGTCCCACAGCTGACAAAATCTTGAATAAAAGATCTTGACAGTAGTTCATTGAAATACTGATTGGCAACATCTTCTTGTGTCATATTCTTTTTCGGACACCCAAGGAGTCCGAGTGCACTCCAAAGCGTAGTTACCTCAAAATTGACGAATTTGTAATCCTTTGGTTAATGGGAAAACAAAGCAAAGCATTGTCTCAGATAGGATGGCATAAGATCGTAACTTAATTTGAGTGTAGGTAAAATATCCTCTTTTTTCTGTGGCAAATTCCAAATTTCGCTCTCTCTCACATATTCCCACTCATTTGCTTCGAATTTGGAAAATAGTAAACTCCCTATAGTTCTTACCGCCAATGGAATTTCCTCTTCTGCTTCTTTAGATGCCTATTTGACAGAGACACTGAATATATATATATATATATATAATCAATGTAGTAAATCTTTCATTTAATTTCGAATAGTAGTACTACATACCTCTAATACATCTAATACATAACTTAGTTACCCTTATCCATCCTTCTAGACGTTATACACACACACATATATATATATATATATATATATATATATATATATATATATGTATACAGTGATCACTAACATTTATATATCTAATCAGTAATTATAATATTTAATACAGATCCATATATATGAAGTTATGAAAAGATTTGTATTTATACATATATGATTCTTTCTAAAAGCCGTTCTTGTTATCAGACTACTTTTTGAAACTTGTTATGGTTATCTTTATTTATATATATATATATATATATATATATATATATATATATATATATATATTTCGAGAAAGAAACTGACAAAAGTGAGATATACATATTTTAAAATAATATATTAATAAATTATAGAAATAAAATAATTTAAGTAGTAAATAAAATTTACTTACCTGCTTTTTAGGAGAATTTCTAGAATATCACAATAAATATTATCAGTAATATTCTCCCTATTGAATAGTGAGGATGCTTCACAATATTGCCCCTCCATTCACCAAGATAATAACTTATGCTCATTTAAGTTCCTAAGAATTAAATCCTCCATTATGTAAACATAAGGTATATTATGATCATAGGACTCCTTTACAAAATGGAATTAAAACACATAAAGGTGCATTATAATTAGAAATCAAATTAAAAACCAATTTATCAAAATCATGGACTGAAATCAGTAAAATTCAGATTTGGAAAAACCAATAAAATAATTTAAGTTGTGAGGCTTAAGGATATCTCACAAAAATAAAAAATAGATACAATGTACATATATCTCTTTTTCTTTATTTTAAAAATTTGGAGCAAAATTTACTCTTTTTTTTTTTCTCTCAAACTTTTTCTTAAGTATTTCTCTTTTAGTTTTTGGTGTATTTTGTACAATCTCATACTATCTATTTATAAAGGGTTGATAATCATTACATATGATAATTTCAATCATAGTTATGATTTAATTGAATTCTAAGATTTAGTTTGACTTGCATGATGTAAGTGGTGAAGTAAAAGGTTAAGTGTACATGGTAAATAATGAGAGGTGGAGCCCATTTCTTCATTCTTATCTATAATATTAAAATGATTATAGATATTTATCTTTTTAAACTTATCTCTCTAATAGATAAGTTTTTTATTCTTACAAAGTTATCTATTAATAAAACTCCTTTTTTTATGCTTCAATTTAATTTATCATATCTCAAAGAGAATATATGTAGAATATTTTAGTTGTGATATTATTATGACATGAAACCATAAACTATGACATATAAATAGACTAGATGATAAACAATGTCTATCTCCTTTTTCAGCTTCTAATAGTTTATTCTCTATATAAAAGTATTATAGTTGGAAGATAACTTATATAACTGCAAATTGTATTATAGCTACACCTTATCAGGTTCTATACGAGCCTAAACCTAATTATCAATTATTAAAGGCTTTTGAATGTTTGACTTATGCAACAACATTTTCCTGTTTTCAAAAACAAATTTATTCCTTGTGTCATTCCATCAATTTTAGTTGGTTAACCTAGAGGCTACGAAGGATACAAATTGTACAACCTATATATGAAGTGATTCTTTATTTCAAGGGATGTCCTCTTTCAAGAAAATGATTTCTTCTAGAGATTCTTCCTACTTTATTGATGATATGGTAATTCCTTTACCAAATACTGACAATATTTCTTTAAACAACTCTATTGTTCATCTATCTATGCATCCAAAACACCAATGCCTAGTATTGATGGATCTAAATCCTCTGTTCGAGGATCATTTGGAATATCTAAGAAGTCCTCTTATTTGTCTAACTATGTGTGGTCTAACACCTCGTATCCTTATCTCATTTAGATTTTTTTTATTCTCTGAACAAACTTAATTTATATTACAAAACTTTCATCAATCTTATCTTACCATCAAGTAGTTCTTTACCCTAAATAGAGAAATGTCAAGGTATAAAAAATTAAGACTTTGAAAGATAATGACACTTGGTCTTTAGCCCCTTTACTAGAAGACAAACATTGTATAGGGTGTAAATATGTTTTTAAGTTGAAATATAATGCTAATGGCTTATTTGACAAATATAAAACTCGATTGGTAATCAAAGACTACATCCAACAAGCAAGGATTATTTTTTAAAAACTTTCTTACAAACGGCTAAACTTACTTCTGTAAGAATCTTATTAGTGGTTCCTATTGGAAAAAAAAAAAAAATGTGTCTACAATAGTTAAATATCAACCATACATTCTTAAATGATAAGTTCACAGAGGACAAGGTAGCCATTTAGATACCAAAAAATCAACCACTCTTAAGTGATAAGTTGATAGAGGACAAGGTAGCCATTTAGATACCAAAAAATCAAGCACTGACTCTTATGTTTTCTTTAATGATTCTCTAATTTGACTCTTTTATGTTTTCTTTAATGATTCTCTAATTTCTTAGAAGTTTGTTAAACAAGGTAATATGTCCACGTCTTCACCATAATCAAAATATCATCAAAATATCATGTTTTACTTTCAGTGGCTAGTGAATTAGTTTGGTTACAACAATTAGTTAAACATTTTCGTGTTCAATTGAGAGAATCTGTTCTTTTGTGTTAGCAAATATACCATGCACGTTACTTATAATCTCTCACCATAAAAGGTCACATCCAAACATATAAATATGTACTCTCACTTCATTCATAAACTTATTTAAAAGCAACCGACTCTTATTCATGTCAAAATGGAACATTCCAATAGTTGATATATTAACAAAGGTCTTTCCTGCTCGTTAAATGATAAGTTGAAAATTATCAACATTTATTTCCAAACTTAAGAGAAATATTAGAATAAATAAAATTAGATCTTATATATATAATCCATTATTTAGTTCCAAGATTATTGATATTATATATAATCAATATTTAGTTTCAATTGTTGATATTACATATAATCAATTATTCTGTTTCATTTTCTATTTCTTTTGTATTTGCTATTATATATAAATTTCACTTTTCCATAAACAAGATATTTGATTTTAATATGAGTAAGTGTCAAAATGAGTGTGAGAGATGAACGAACGAGAATGAAGTGAGGAGGTGAGTCTGAATGGAGGATCGTGTGAGACCAGGAAGAAATATCAAATTATAATATTTTGCTTAATTGAAATTCCTAACAAAAAAATCTTAAATTTCAATTTTTTTAATTCCTTTTAGTTTCTTTTATACAAACCAATGTGATCTAAGTTACATTAATAAAACTAATATAAGCTAATTATGACGCAACTAATTCTATAAGTGAATAAAAAACACTTAAGTAATGAACTGACTTAAGAATAAGCACTTCAGCTACAAAATACAATAAATATATATATATCAAACGCTGTGCAATAGACTATCAACCAAGCTTATTAGATAACATTAAGACTAGATACAAGACGTATTCAACAACCCTTCTAAATTAACCCATCCAAATATATTATAGATATTTTTGACATAATTTTAATTTAAAATATTCATAAAATCTTTTAATGATGTCAAATTAGATAGGTATTCATATGCCCTCCATTATATTTTAACTCCTGCAAAACTAAATGTTCTTATGCGTATGAAAAACTATTTAACTCCTGCATTTTTTTTATTGAGCTAAAAATTTTATTAGCAAATATTTTTTTTTTCGTTTTTTCCCTTTTGTGAGTGTGGAAGATGAGATGTTGTGACGTGGAAGAAAAATATTTAATAGTTCGTAGTCTTCTTCCTCTTTCAATATTATATGCAAAAACATGGTAGCAAGTGGCATTGGTTATTCAGTAGATCTGAAATCCATTGGGCAAAGACTCTGTCATCAACAAAGTTGACTTAGAGACACTGTTTCGCCCTCCCATCTCATCTCTGCTGTTACCGTTTCTACCAACTATGGCCGAATCATTTCTCTTCAGCATCGCAGAGTTACTCATAGCAAAGCTTGCTTCACATGCTTTTGAAGAAGCTTCTCGAGTGGTGGGTTTATACGACAATCTTCGAGACCTCACCAAGACTCTCTCTTTAGTCAAGGCTGTGCTGTTAGATGCTCAGCAACAGCAGGAGCAGAACCATGAGCTCCGCGAATGGCTCACTCAGCTCAAAACTGTCTTCTCCGACGCCGAAGATCTTTTGGATGAATTCGAGTGCCAAACACTGCGAAATAAAGTGGTCAAAGCTCATGGTAGCACCAAAGACAAGGTTAGTCACTTCCTCTCAAGCTCTAATCCACCTCTTTTTCGTTACAAAATGGCTCAACAAATTAAAGATGTCAACGAGAGATTAGACAAGGTTGCGGCTGATAGGCATAAGTTTAGTCTTCAAATAATTGATGTTGACACACGTGTTGTGCATCGGAGAGATATGACACATTCCCGTGTCAGTGATTCAGATGTGATAGGAAGAAAACACGATAAAGAAAAGATCATAGAGCTTCTTATGAAGCAGAATTCTAATGATGATGATACAAGGCTTTCTGTTATCCCCATTGTGGGGATTGGAGGCTTGGGAAAGACTACACTTGCAAAGTTTGTGTTCAATGACACCAGGATCCAGGAGTGCTTTCCATTGAAGATGTGGGTGTGTGTTTCTGATGACTTTGACATTAAACAACTCATTATCAAAATCATCAATTCTGCCAATGATCAAGATGCTTCTCCTCACCCACAGAATTTGAACAAGTTGGATGTGGAGCAACTGCAAAATCAACTGAAGAACAAACTTTCAGGTAAAAAATTCTTGCTCGTCATGGACGATGTATGGAACGAAGACCGTGTTAAATGGGTTGAGTTGCAGAATTTAATCCAAGTAA
>Ga0099825_1008521_pt1 | contig 12099 bp, 5 predicted proteins | sample SiratroredBW_FD_76838 | JGI IMG/M metagenome (GOLD analysis project Ga0099825, IMG submission 76838) | Root nodule microbial communities of legume samples collected from California, USA - Siratro red BW | ecosystem: Host-associated > Plants > Roots > Nodule | place: USA: California | collected...
AAAAAAAAAAAAAAAAAAAAAAAATATAAAATATATATATATATATATATATATATATATATATATATATATATATATATATATATATATATATATATATCTGAATGCATTGGATCTAATTTAGATATTTCAGCACCTTTGATGTTTTCTTTTGGACACATCTTTTTTGGGGTTAAGTTTTATCTTCACAGGATGAGATATTATATGTGCTACTGTTCCACTAATACTTGAGGCTAAAAACACATAATATATATGCATGGTAAATATATATATATATATATATATATATATGCATGTAAATCCTCGGAGAGAGAGAGAGGAGGACATGGTGTCCATGGCACAAACAATTACAAGTGGATTTTGTGTGTCTTATCTGTTTTGAATATGAAAGAACACAAAATAAATACTACCAACTTTCCTGTTTATATTCTGACACCCTTCCTTGGCCCAGGGTCCCCTCCCATGGTATTTCTTAGAGTAGAATATCTACCAATCAAGAAAGTGGATCCACGTTGTAAAACTATTTTAACTTAACTAACACTCTAAAGCTCGTTTGTTTGTTTGAAAGAGTGGAAAATGATGCAAATGAAAAGAGAATGAAAGGAAAAATCATTGACTTAAAGTAAGAGAGTGAAAAATAAAGGAAATAGAAAGAAAAATTTGTGAAAGATAATATGATCCTTATAATAGATAAAAGAATCTTTTAATTGATAAAATTGTAAAATTATTATTTTGTCCTTACGTTTAAAATGAATTTAAGATAAATAATGTTAAGTTTTCTATCCTTATTATCTTTCTTGAATTTAACTGAAAAAAAACTACAAATTATTTAATATTATCAATACATTTAAAATTAAAGATATTTCTTTTTCTAAAAAATAAAACTAAAACTAAACTAAAGTTATTATTCTTTATATTATTGTTATTATTATTATTATTATAAATGTATCTTTTGATTATCATTATTTTTAATTTTATCTAGTTGACTCTTATTTTTTCACTTGTATTTATATAATTTTTGGAGTGTTTTTGTTGTAATGTGTTTTTGACAATGGTAGATACAATCCCTGTTTGTATGCCAAATGCATTGAATGCACTCAAGCTTTTCACACTCTAGTTGAGTATTTGTGTGTGTAGGATTTGAATTTAAGATAGAAATATTTTTTTGTATTGTGTTTTCTGTATAGGGTTGAAGCACTCCTTAAGTGCTTCTATTAATTTTATTTTTCGCAGTTCAAATTTCTTTTTATAATTTTATCATTTTTATATTTTTATTATTATAATTATTATTTTATAAATTTATGTTAATTCTTATTGTATTAAAATATTGTACTATTATTTTAAAATAATATATTTATAAATGATTAGATTATTATTATTATTATTATAAATAATTAAATATTAATTTTTATTACGCTGATATGCACAGTTTAAAAGTAAGGTCTCTACAAGAAAATATGTACTTTCTAGTTCATCTTATATGACCAAATTGTCGGAAATGTAAATTCACTATCTTCTATGCCCTTATTCTCACGCACAACCGCGGATACAAATATAACGTAAATTATGAGACTTAAATACATAAATATTTTAAATATTTTACAGTACATAATAATATGATTTAATCCTAACAAAATTTACTCTTGTTTATGAAGAATATTTTTTTAAAAAAGAGGTAATGGGAAAATCAAATGACATTTTGAATTTTTTTTATATAATATTGTCTATAGTTTACTTAAAAAGAAACAAAAGTCGTCTAGACTTAAATTTCCAATATGAGTAAAATTATTATTATTATTTAATTAATGCTGTAAATTATAGTCCTTACTAGAATCTAGTAGCTGTTGAGACAAGTTTGTTTCAAGAGAATTTGATGCTTTCAATTCCTCAGTCCTGATAAAAGTTGAGTTGATGAATTAATATCATAGTTTGATTAGTATTAGAGTTGTAATCTTATAATGTGTCTGTATGTAAATTCACAAGCTTTGATTTTGATTAGTTTTTTTTTTTATAAAAATGAGTTTTATTTTAAAATTAAATTATTTTTTGTTGATTAAAATTATTTTTTAGTTAACTACAAAATTATTGATATTGTTTGGGTTTTTAAGTTAGAACATTTTAAGTAGTTAAATATTTTTTTTAGCTTACTAAAAGTACTTAATTCTTTAAGAAATGAAGCTCTACTGTCTTAGCCGATTAAAAAATAGTTTTGATTGAAGAAAATCACTTAAGATCCTTTGTTGATTGATTTTAGCTAACTAAGTTACCGTTTTAACTAATTAAAAGTTGTGAAATTTCATTTCACTGTTAGTAGGCTAAAATGTATTTTAGTTAGTTAAAATTATGAATACTTCAAAGCCAAGGTTGATCCTAATTAAAATATAAATTGAACCAGTACTTTTGAAGAACTAAGAAAATTTTGAAACTGTTTTTAAGAAATTGGCACACTGAAAAACAGTTTTTTGAAAATATTATTAAAGATTGAAACGCCAAGATTATAATATTATTCTCTTACAACGAATATCACCTTTTAAAATTGTTTTAGAAAATCCCAACCTTAATTTTTCTAGGTGATCTGGTTCCAATTTTATTTTATTTTTTTCTCAAAATTTTTGTTTGTTGATCAAGTAATAGGATTTTAAAAGTTGTTAGGAGATATTGTAGGCTCAAAATCTTGGGTGGAGTTACATGTCTTTCTTGTCTTCTTAAGTAGCTTTTATAAAACTAAAAAAAAAATAGTGAATTAATTTAATGAAAGTGATTGACTAACTGAATATAATTTTATTTTTAGGGTAAACTAATAAAATTATTTGTGTTTTTTTTTTTTTGCTTTCATCTCTATTTATTTTTTCCTACTGTGCATATTCGTATTATACTCTTTTGGGAATTTAAATATCTTTGTATAGAACTTCACAAAATCATAAAATTCTTTGAAATATTAATATTTAATTTATTTAAAAAATTTATCCTTTCTTTGTTGAAAAGTATTTGTGATTTTTTCATAACTTTAATTCAATTGTGTCGAATTTAGCATATATTTCAAATAGTATGAAGAATAAAAAAATTTAAAATAAAATCTCAAATAAAAATTGTTTTAAAATGATATAATTTAATAGTATGAAACTATTTAAATTTGTTTATATTTATGTTTTCTAACTTTTTTTTGTTAAGTCCGTACTAACTATATCATAAAACCATGGAAAATAAGATATTTAATCGTAATTAATAATATAATAGTTAAATTATTTTTTAAAATATTTAGAACAACTTAAATGATAGTTATAATAGTGTTAAGGAATTATAACTTAGTTAGCTGAGTACGATAAAACTTTAAATTCAATTTTATTTTTTTATAAATATACGCATGTTAAGTAATTGACGAGAAAAGAATACATTACTTTGCACGAAAAATGAAAATAATAGTTCTTTTAATTACAACAAAAACATATACCCACTTTTTTTATACAATGATCCTCTGAGAAATTTTATTTTAAAAATACTAATATATTTAAAATAGATTTTACGATGTTGGTCCAATTAATACCGAATTAAATCCTCTTAAAAATAAAATATCACATTTATATTTTATGGTAAAAATATAACATTGTCGAGCATTATATTGATATACATTGTTATCCAGTCAAAGAAACCAGATCTTCTTCTACCTTTCGGTAGAAAAATAGAAAGAATATTAGAATAAAAAGGAAAATGTAGAAAACTAAGTAAAAGACAAAGACATAGAAGAAATTGGAGAAATGTAGTGCGAGAGAGAAGAGATAACAAAATAGGAGAATCTGCAGAGCATTCCAAAATAAAAAGAGTGACTTTATTAGTTTTTAAAATTAAAAAATGCGACTGAAAATGCTTTTTGCTATTTTTTGGTAACTAAATAATTTATAATTATAGGATTTTAAAAGTGAATTTCAGTTAAGAAAGAAAAGATAATTTTTCAAAAGATTAGATTGGATGATGAATGTAGCAGAGAGATTCTTGTGGACAAGTCTGAATAAAAAAAAAAAAAATGCCGAATCCAAGAAGAAGAAGAGCAGAACAAATGGAATTGAAGGAGATCCTAACAGTTTATCTATTGATCAGCCAAAGCCAATAAAAGCACTTCAAAAGTCTTTCGGCAAAGTGAGTTTTGAATCGTAATCTTGAAGAAATGGTCGGTTTGTTAATTTCAATGACAAAATCTTTGCCAAGTTTCACCCAATATTGCTAATTAAGCACTTACTTTCTATAGCCCATCCAACTCAGACCGACCAAATCATGTCACCCAAGAGTTGTTACACAGTCAAGAATTTGATCCATTCCTTCCCTCTTTGTCTGCAATTTTATCCAAAACAGTAGTAACTCCTAAATATCATCCAAAATCTAAGGTATAACACTTTGACATTGTTCAACCACTTTTCTGATGCATGATTTCATCACACCAAGTTCATTGAATTCTTTTGTTACTGACACACAATCTTACACCACTTCAGAAATCTTACCATGTTAAAAAATGTTTCACGTTTCTTTGGTGGACAGGAAAAATAAAATAAAGGAATAACATGGTTGAAGACGTGATAGATGATGTAAAAGATAAATGTTAGGCACAGGATGACATATAGAGTGTTGTGTTTATTGAAGAAGCTGCAAATAATGTATTTTAAAAAAAAAGAATTTATAATTAATATGTTCTCAACTCTTCAGATTTTAATTTTATAATTTATTATATATGTATGTGTATATTTTTAATTATAATTTCAATTATTAATGTTTATGATTGTGGTTTATTATTCATAATAAACTATTTATGAAGAGTTAAATTTATGAAATAAAATTAATATTACGTAAGGATTGTTTTATGATGACAAAACTCTCATAAAATATTGATAAATCAAGAAGGAAGACAATTAGATTGAACTCTAATAAATTTTCACAAAAATACTATACTTTATCGGGTATTTATATGACAATTTAAAAAAACAATAAATAGTAATAATTATTTAAAATAGCTTGCTAATGTGAATCCTAGCCTCGACTTGTGTTTTTCTTCTTATTTTATATAACTTGTTTTTATGATTTCTTAATTCCCCTAACATTTTGGATCCATTTGTCTCGGAGACACCAATTTGGGTTAAGTTTATGTACTTAAGTCCAAATTACTTTCCTTAATTTGAATTAGCCTATCCAATGTTTGACAGTGATATTTACACTGATTTTGGGTCATTTGTTAGTACCGTTTGGTTTGGGTTGGGCTGCATAATGCTTGACCTAGCCCATCGGCCCAACGGCTTATCATTGAACCTTGTAGGTTTTGCAACATGTTCGTCTTGTTTTTGGATATTTGCTTTGGGTTATGTAATAGGCTTTCGTAATGGATTGTTTGGACCTTTAATTTGGGGGCATGCTACATATCGTAGCAGAATACGTAAAAACAAAATATGGAAACGTTTATAAAAACAAATAATTATAAAAAAAATAGTAAACTAATTATTTACATTTAGTAAATGCGTGCCACTTTAATTTGCCTACGTATTTACATTGTTTAAACTGGTGTGTTTTTTTTATCTAATTCAACCTGTCTAAAAGAAAATATCTATTTCTTGATTTAGTGTAAAAAAAGTTGATTTAGCTAAAATAAAAGGTAAATATTCGTTTTTAAAATGGGACAATAATGTATAATCTCATGTGATTTTAGAGCATCATCGTTTGATTTTAATATTAGGAATTTTAAATGATAGATAATCTTGCAAATTGAAGAAAATACCATGACTTTGACTAATGATTTAAGTGTACAGTGTCTCATAAATATTGCCGCCGACAGTGTACGATTTTTCTTTCTTTTGTAATTATTAAATTTCATTTAATAGAAAAACTTATGTATAACTTGGTATGAGAGTGGTACGATGATAATCAGTGTTTGTTATGCATAGGGTGGAAGAATTTATTTGTATGAAAAATAAGACCTATTTGCAAAGTTGATAAGGTCTTGGATTCTTCTAAACTCACAATTCACCCTTCTGAGTCCAACAACCATATTTTTCCAGTTACTAGTTTTAAGATCATAGATTCTTGGAGAAACAAAAGAAGGCCACAACCACCCTTGAGTCCAACCTCCTTGACTATATTTTTTCTCTCCGATTCATTTGTCCCATAGTTTTCTACTAAAAAAGGATTTCTAGGTTGTAGGACTCATGCTTAGATGAGCCTAAGAAAGCCCACATGAAATATACGAGGTTGAATAGGACTTGAATAAGCAATTTGACTGTAGGTTAAGTTGAGTTTGGTTTAGTTAGTGATGATGATATGCTGAATTATTCAATTGTCACTAAAATAACCGCTTCCGACTAAAACATAATTATTTAATACAAAATTATTGAAGATCTTATAAGATCTCCTATCAGCTATTTAAATCTATGACCAAAGTTTATAGTAATCATTTATGGTAATCATACATATTCTTAAGTGATACACTGTAATCAACAGAGTTAACCAACTTTTATGTAATCATAATTGCTTAAATTTAACCACACTCAAATATTATCATGTCATGTGACCTTTGCGTGCATAGCATTAAGTGTTATAAGTATTATTTCATTGTGGGATATAACATTACTCTGCGTCAAACAGAGAGACTTGGGTAACTAGCGTGACATCATGTATAAATGACAAATTATGTTGTGGAAAAGATCTTTAACAAAATTATAATTATCTAATCATAAACCATGATAAATTCATTTACTTTCAAATTGTTATTCTCATAAGAAAGATGACCGAGGATGTGAGTAAAATTCAACTCATTTCAAATCAAACTACCACGTATCATCAATTCTGATTCATTAAAATATATTTCACATTTTTAATTTAAAAAACAATCATTTGTATTCTTAAAAATGGAAATTGGTATTAATTTAATCCCTTCAATATAATATTTGAAATAACAATACAATATGGATTTGAGCCTGACGTGTGAAAATGAAAAGCATTATACTCAATTTTATGTTATTCAATCCTGTGAGAGACACAATACTTACCAAGAAACAAGGTTAACCAGTAATAGAATTTTTTGTATTTTTTCTAAATAGTTGATATTTTTTTTCATCTTTTTTTTCTCTAAACTGAATTACAGTCTTCAAATGAGCTAAATCTAGATGAAATCAGTGATATCTTGAAATTGTCTAATGAATCTAATAAACTGAATTACAGTCTTCAAATGAGCCACATCTAGATGAAATCAGTGATATTTTGAAATTGTCTAATGAATCTAATCTGAGAGGATGAATCTAATCCGAGAGACAAGGAAAATCTCAAAAGAATAAAAAATTAGTCAAACTACATAAGAAAATGACATCAACTTTAATTTAATATAGGTCTTTTTTATTGTATATTGATCAATTTATTATTTTTAATCAATGTGAGACTTAGACTCATATTTGTATATCTAACAATTAGTTTATTGTTGCATAAATATTTTATTATGCTAAAAAATAAAACTGATTAAATTTTCTTATTCTGATTTCTGTAATTTGATTGACAAGTGGAAAGGATATCTATATATATTTCATGGATAAGCTATTTTCTGTTAATGACTTCAGTTTCTGTGGGTATCCAAAGTAATGGTATTGGAGACATTAGAAACATATATTAAAGGTGTTTGGGATGCAAAAGACATGGTTATTTGTAAATTTTTGATAAGGAAGAAAAAGGGAAAAGGTTTCGACATTATCCATATTAAGTCAATATTGAAAGCTACTACACATTACAAGTTTTGAAATGAATATGACATTTATCACCATTGCCTCCTGAAATTTGAGCACTGCCATGTTAAAGTTCGAAAAAGGTGATACATTGTTCTAGCTCAGTATAAAACTACAGTTCAAGAGATCACAAAGAATAGAAAATGGACAAAAAATGATTTGATTATTATTCAGTATAATTGAGCTATGAGTGGATGGGTTAGCAACCTGGCAAAAGAAAGAGCCTATAGCCTTAAGAATACAAGGATCACATTTTTTTCAGGTCCATAATAGACGAGCACTTCACATGTTCAAGTTTTATTCCATGGGACCCCTGTTTGGGGATACGTCTTATTATACTTTAATCATTTCACCAGAAGGCCAAAATGTTGCCACATCACATGTCTTCTGGATACAGTTTCAAATAAGAATATTCAACTGCATAATACTAGAACACAAATATTCTTGGTGGATTCTTTGAACGCTGCCCTTTTTCTAAGCCTCAAAAGAAAAAGAAGAAATATACTAAATGGTCAGCTTCATAATTTGAGGGGTTCATATGCACCATGTTAGCTGATGTCAAAGAGCTAGCTAGACCAATCTCCATCACTTTCTCATATGGCTGAGGTTTGATTATCCCTCTTTATGACAAGGAAAATAGAATGTCCAAAGAGAGAAGAAAACTAATTAAACAACAAATAAACCATTGATAAAGGCACCTTTGGGAAAGGGCCTGCAATGACCCTATGATCAGGCTTATTTGACAGAGGGAATAAAGCATGACCGCCCCACTGTTCTCCAGAAGATAATAGAAACAAACAAAGCCTTATCTTTGTGCATTATAATAAGGTTTTGAACATATTTCTTTAATTAAACTTTATAATAGAGCATACTCAAGATCTTAAAAGTGGCAATGAGAAGGAATCATAATCTTACGACATGCTAATCTTAAAAAATGTACCTCTTTTAAAAAAGCACCCCAGAAAATATAATCTTAGGACATCTTATAATTTCTTTATATAAATACTCAAGGGTCCTGAATTCCACGTTCCAAATGCAGAGCATTTCTTAGCAACCAATAAGGGTAGCCTCTTCAAGGACTGGTTCTTTATTCATCTTTTCACTGATGAAATTAAAAAGTTGAAAGTTTTAACTTTTGGTTATGTAACCTTGTATACTAAGCTCACAGGATATAAAGTTGGAAACTTACGTAGTATTTATACATGAAAAAATCTTAAACTAATGATAATTTATAAATTATTTTCTTCTCACTTACCAAGTTATCTCTCATAATAAAACTATGATAGAACTATAAAATAATAATGATGTTATAGGAGTTGATGAAGTTGGAACAGTTTTAAATTTTAAAGAATAGGAAACTTTATGGTCTTGTGATTTTGAAGGAATATAGTCGTATCCAGTAAGCAAACAAAAGGGAAATTAACTTTACATAAGCGACATACAAATATATTTCGTATTTGATAATCAAAGCAACTAAACTGAAACTATAATTTATTCTTCTGCAACATCTTGCATTGAAAGAATGAGATGGCTTTTGTCCATTGTCTACCTAAAATAAGTTCAGTTTCTCGTCACCGCCACATGCATGCTAGTTGCTAGAATGTGACTACTGACTAATGGTGGGGTAAGTGGACGTAAGCATAGCCACTTGATTAAGACGTTGGGTATTATACCATTTTCACCACTTCCATTCCTTTCCTCCTCTGTTCTATTGCTGGTTGTGCTGCCCAATTGTTTGGAAAGTGTGTTCATCGGTCTCTATTTTCTGCAAAATAGTACCTTTAACGTTGCAACTTGAGATTCCATAATGCCTTTGTTTAGGGGTGGATCTCTTTGCTCACTTGAAGGAAGTAAAATCCCAACCGTACTTGATGAGGATATTGACATGAATTTCTCAGCATAGGGATATTCTTCATCCATAAAGGCTTGAAATCAGTACATACACCAATATCCAGTTCACCAAGCTTTTGAATTCCCATGGTGCTACTACCTGTTTCATGGTTCAACAAAAAAATTATCAATACAAATAATTAGACTGGAATTGGTTAATATGTGCTAGCAATATAATTATGCAGTCCAATCAAAATTCAAGTATAATAGTTATGGTATAAAACTCATTGAACTTTTACTGTACGGGATGATGTCTGATAGATTGATATTGTAAAAATCATTTTAGATTACTAGTGCTTATACTTTAGAATATTTTAATAAAATATATGTTTTAGTTGTAAATTTTAGATATATCCCTCTTTACATTATGCATGTTCTCTAGCTATCGTGAAAGTTATGCATTTTAAGCTGAGTAACTGATACGATGATGAAAAAGAACTTCAAAATCTATGGTTTTAGTTTTACCTTAATCCTAGAGCCAGAGGAAGCAAGAGAGATTGAAGAGGAGGAGGAAGTTGATGCTGATGAGGTTGCAAGAGCAGACAAGCCAACATTGTAGGTCATGGATTCATCGGGTCGAAAGAGACCATAGTTTCTTTCTGAGGTTGGTCCAGGCTTCAAGTCTTCATTGAACAACGCAAACAAGTACACTTCCAACCTCATTCTAGGATTCAAAGGTGTCCCTTCACCTGCCATTTGCCTTCTCAACAAATTCCTGTTGTAAGTGGCTGCATTCATTGGCGTGGCACCAACCTCATCAGCGTCTCCCTTTGATGGCCAACCGGTCTCAGAGACCCTAACCTCTATCCCCTTGAAGCCCATTCTAGCGATGGCAAATGAAACAGCATCCACCATAGCATAAAGCATGTTATCATAATGGAGATTGGTGTAAGGGTCAACCATTCCTGCATTAGGATTGAACAGCACATAGTTCAAAGGAATCCCATTAGGACTATCCTTGTAGGCAAAGTAGGGGTAGGCATTGATCCAAAAGGGGGACTTTGAGGTTGACAAGAAGTTCAAAAACTGGTACATGATCCCAGAGATTTCACTCTTGAAACTCCCAGCTGAAGGAGGGTACGACGAATCAAGCACTGCCAACGAACTAGGTGTTGAAACTTTGATGTTGGAGTAGCCTAACTGAGCTAGAGTATTGTGAATGTTCACCACTGCAGGCACAAGGTGCTGAATGAGAGTGGTATCATCATCAGTGAAGACCTCATTCCCAACCTGCACCCCTGTGATCTTTGTCTCGGGTAGGTACGGTATGATGTGGCTGTTCACCCATTGAGCCGCTTGTTGAGGATCATCCAACTGGCTCAGTATTTCATTTTCCACAGTCACAATGATTTCAATGTTTGAGTTGGCAAAAGAACTCAAAATCTGAGGATTAGTATCATAGATTCTTGTTTTTGTGAGGTTTAGGGTACTCAACAATTCAAGCACTTTGTCTGGTGGTGGCAAATTGTTAGCCACTTGACCATAGTTGATTCCAAATGACTCAACACCTAGAAAAACTCCAATACCTGTGATGGTACAATCAAGAACAAAAAATGTCAGCACTATTAGCTAACTATCATTATTACAAATACATAAAGGGTATGCAAAAACAGAACAAACAGGGTACCTGCTGAGAGAAAAACTGCAAGAAAAGCATAGCTGATAGCTAAATTTGGGATAAACGTTGCCATTGTGAGTAAGGAAGAGAGTCTAGGAATGTGGAAGAGATATAGAGGTATTATAATACGTGAGAGTAATTCCTTTCTTTTCTTGTTTGAATATTTTGGAGGAAGAGAGAGACAAGGTAAATGAGAGGATTTGTGTTTGGTTCAGTTAGCTTGCCTTAGTAGTAATGCTATTACCTCTGGGGGCCTTTTTTGGTTTGGCTTGGTTTCCTTATTTATATATTCTTAACGCTGTATTCTTTTGGACTGGGTTGTCTCTTTCCAACCCACGCCAACTTCCATTTTCCCTTTGACCTCAATACCCTATAGCCACTTTCTTCAGACAAAAGCAAAGGCAAATCCCACTGCTTGGTTAAATATTTGAGCCTTTCTGGCAAGTCATTTCAGAATCCCAAAATTCAGGTAAGGTGAAATTAGAGCACCTTAATCATCAGAGATTCCGTTTTAAACAAATGTGTCTATGTGTATATATTTCTGTGTACATTTTTTTATTGTGCCACTGTTGCGGTGGAACTGTGGAGGCGTGTAGATATAATAGGTCTGCTGGAACTCTTCCCTTTTGACTTGGAAATGCCTTTCATCATCAAAAATTTTTGGCAATTTTATGCAATTTAGTCCTTTTCTGCGCAGTATACACTCACCTATCCGTGTAAATCTATCATTTTCAAACAAAGCCATACACATGGTGTACCTCTGACTTCACAATTCCATTTGCTGTTAGATGTTCAGAACTTTAATCATGCTTTTCATATCTTTATGTACTATTAATATATATTAAT
>Ga0099825_1008522_pt1 | contig 12095 bp, 7 predicted proteins | sample SiratroredBW_FD_76838 | JGI IMG/M metagenome (GOLD analysis project Ga0099825, IMG submission 76838) | Root nodule microbial communities of legume samples collected from California, USA - Siratro red BW | ecosystem: Host-associated > Plants > Roots > Nodule | place: USA: California | collected...
ATCTGTTTGCATAATAAACTGTGATTCTGGATTGTGTTTAATCTGCTGGATTGTGTTTAAACATCTTAAATCTGGGTTAAAACATTTTCACACTGCAAACTATTTTCTGGGTTTAACTAAATTTTGGGTTTAACTCTGATATATTCCTCTGTGCACAATCGATTGTTTAACTGACAGTTCAGATTTACATAGTCAATCGATTGAATAAAGAATTTTCATTCTCTACTTGAAGAATAAATCAGATTTGCGAAAAGTTTTCAAAGTTCAATTCACCCCCACTCTTGAACTCGATCTAAACCTTATTTTACATGTAGTGACTTCCCTGTGGTGTAAAACCAGCATAGTACAATCTTCAATCAAGGATGAAATTCAAAAAAAACTTTCTTGGTTCTTCTTGAATCAAAGCACTTTTGCAAATCACTTATTGCACACGATTTTTCTCTCTCAAAGCTTTCTGTAGTTTGTAATTATGTTTTCAATGTTCTCTTTTGTATATAAAGTATGATTTTTCGAAAGCAATTATGTAAGTTTTCAAAACAATTTAAAATCAGTTATACTATTATAAAAATAATCCATTGAAGACAGATTTTACATCGATTGATTTTCTGCTAAGAGGATTTTTTAACTAACTATATTTGAAAAATAACTTGTTTGAAGACTTTGATGAAACAATTTTATCAAAACAAGTTAAGTTCACTTCTAGTTTTTCTATTTTGAAATCACACACACACACACACTAAGATTAAGACATCTTCAAGTCTCCTTCATTCTTGGCTTAGGTTGGCTTCATTAAATGCAAAGTTAGCAACAATACTAACACGAAAAAGATTCAGACATTAATAATAATGATGACTAACATATATTACTTTTTAAGTACTAAGTTATATGATTAGACTAATTTTACATTAATAATTGCTTTAGAAAAAATGGTTAGGACTAGAGACAGAGATAATTCTATCATTAGATATGGCGAGCCTTGGTGTGGAGTTTCCACATCTATGTATGGTTAACTTGCAATAGACCCGATAAATATCTCTTATTTCAGTCTATCAGCAAGGTTCGATGGTGGGAGTTTGCATGCTTTTTCACATTCCTCCACCGTGTCTTTCTCGATCCCATCTTCCTCCACCACCTCCTCCAGCCCGTTTTCCTCCACCTCCTCCAACCACTAGTGTTTTTTATTTTCTTACACCCCATCCACTTTATCATCCCACCACACATATAATCCATGATCACCTTATCTTGCCACTGATCCACTACCACATCCTTCCGTTCTTCCATCATAACCTTTGTCTTATGCTGGTACAATCCACCACACATGGGTTGCACTAATGTATCATAGTTATGGTCCACTAGGCCCTTCATTCTCTACTTTGATTGACTACCACACTTCGAATGCACCACTTTATCTTAGTTGGAGTTTACCACTCGAGCCCACCCTTGTTTCCTTTATGCAGTCTACCTCTCCTCCCTTTATGCAACCCACTAGTGCTCGTACCTATACTCCTATAGTTTAGCCCACTCTTGCTTCCTTTGTCCATACCATTGTTGGTCCCTCAATGCAACTACTAGGTGATGTTGGTGACCATTCCACTTTTACTAGTTCCAACCACGACCTGTCTACTAAGGAGGTTCGCTGTGATCCTAGTGGAAGGGTGATAGAGTTTCTTTATATGATATTATTGGACCATTTTTTGACACAATCAACTCTCTCCACACTTACAATTTTCTTAATTCACAATTTTATTTGGTTTTTATTAATAATTGATTATGAGAGTTACAAAAATAATTTGATTTCTAATTCAAACTATTTTGAGTGAATTTGAGTAGGAAAATGTTGGATGAGAATAAGAAGGATTGAAGTCTTGAAGGAAGGAGAGAAAGGAGCAAAATTTGGACAAAAGAAGCCAAACCTGAACCAGCAAACCTGAGCCCGACTACAGACAAGTCGAGAGCAAAGATGCAAAAATGTGCCCGACGCAGATGAACTGAGCCCCACCCAGGATGGGATTTAGAGCTTGAACTTGTAATAAAATCTCATTGTGCCTAGCATTAGGCGCGAGTATCAAATTTAGGGTTTTATTTTTTACTATTGGAGATTGAAAATCACTCTTGGAAGATATTCTTAGAATTTCCTATGAATTTTTCTTCTTATTCCACTGTTCTTTTGTAAGGTTTAGTATTCTCATGTCTATAAGGAGCTAAATTCTCTGTTGTTGGGGTTAGGTTAAACCATTTTGAACTCTCATGTGATTATTCTATTTTTCATATTTATGTATTTTCTTTTAATAAATTAGTATTTTAATTTTTCGGTTATTGCTTTCATGTTGATTCGTGACTTAACAATTAATTCTTAGGGTATTGGAAAATATCTTTCATAATTATGAACTAAATTGAAATATCAGGTGAAAGCTTGTGTCTAGGAATACATCAAGATTCATTTGTTGAATAAGATCAAAGTCAACTGGATCAATGTGATAAAGAAACATATTTTTAAGATTGAGAAGAAGCCTAAGTATCGTATACCCTATGTGGTCCTTATTTCTAACTTCATTGAGTATTTTGAAGTTGATGTTGAAGGAGAAGTTGTGGAGGCTGTAAAGGCTCACAATTAAATCATCGTTGCAACCTTGAACAAGATTGGTTTGAATAAGTTTAATGATGATTACTAGGTATGCAAAGCAGATGGATAAGGGGTTGAACAAGAACAATATCAAGATGGTGATAGAGCTGGAACTAGTGCTACTACTGTTGCTATTGCTGAAGAACGATTTGATCTTGCGCAATTTGTGTACATGTCTGGCATTCCCCTAGTAGAAAGTGAAAGACCATTCTCAAGGTTTGAACAAATGGTGATTGGACAACAGCAGATGAGCCACAATCAATTTTGCGAGACACGCTTTCAGAACATTGAGGATCTTGTTGAAGATGTTCAATATAAGATTGGTCAAATGTTCTATGGACCAAACGACTAGGCTGTTTTCATGCATATCATAGTTGGTGCCTTCCCTTCCATTTGATGAATTCAGTGGGGGAGAAATATGTGTGTTTTTGTGTTGCATTAGGGTGTGCTTCTTATTATTGTTGTGTGTGTTGTCATTCTATCTTTTTCTCTTTATGTTGTATTTTCTCTGTTACTGCTGTGTTAATGCTTCTTTATCCAGCTTGCTTCGCTAATTTCTGGCTTTGAGTTGTAGTTAGTTTTAATCATGAAGTTTGGCTTGTAATATGTTATATACTTTGAAATCAGTTATGATTAATGAAATTTGGTTGTGTTTAATACTATTTTTATACTTTGAAGGAGTATCGAACTATGGGGGTACAATTACAAGCTGCCGGTTTAAACTGGTTTGAAAAATGCAGCAAAACAATAAGTTGTTTTTTAAGTTCAATCAACTTATTTTTTCTCTGAACCTGTTGTGCTTACACTTTTTTTAATCAACTGTTTTTAGATTTCAATTAGTGCAGAAATCTACTAATGCAGTTTATGCAGGTAAGGTTTCGTGTAACTCAACACACACTTGATTGCCTTCATCAAATTGGGGGAGATTGTTAGCACCGAGGCTTGCTAGGTGATTTGATGAAGTCAACATGAATCAAAACTTGCTAAGTGGATTGCTTGAAGTCATCATGGACCTTGATGGGAGTTTTTGTCTAGAACTTAGGTTGTGTGTGTGAGAGCAGGTTTTGGTTCAAAACCATGAGTTGCATGATATATCACTCAAGGAAAGCTTCATAAATACAATCTATTTGACAAATGAATAATTGAACCTAAAATGAGGTTAATATATTTTGAAAAACACATTTTAAGAGTAAAATTAGTTAACTGTTTTTAAGAAATCAATTTACTGGATTTTTTCTACGTTATAGAAAAATCAATCGGTTGAATGTTTAAATCAATCGATTGAGTTTTTGACAAATTTAAAAACTAGTTTTCTTATATAAGGGCTACGCGCATTTTCTATTGAACCTAAGACATTCGATTGAATCTTTTTAGAAATTCTAAGAGAGAAAAACGTGCCTTTACTGTGAAAATACATTCTACATCGATTTTCAACAAAAAGACTTGGATCTTGGAGCTTTGCTTTAAGTGGTTTTCGTGCAATCTTGGTTCTACACAAAAGCTAAGTCTTCTACACTGATTTACATATGTTTATAATCCGTTGTTGTGTAGAAGTATTGTTGGTTTCGTTCTGTTTTGGTATGTCTTGTATTTAGAGTGGTTTGGTTGCAAATTGTTAGCACCAGTGAGTTGCTATGAAGATTTGATGAAGCCAACCATGTGATGAAGTTCAAGACCTTGTGATCCTATGTGGATAGCATAGAGTTTGCTTGAAGATTTGAAGAGCTTGGTCTAGAACTTAGGATTGTGTGTTGTGTGTCAAGTTTGAGTTCAAATCAGTGATGCATGCAATCTTAATCAAGGATAAGCTCCATAAGTGTATTATGATTTAACAAAGGATTTGAGAAATCATTAAAATCAGAACTTGAGTTTTGACAAAACAATCTATTGAATTTTAAGATAGTTGTCTATAAATTGTTGGGGCGATTTTGAAAACAGATACAAAATGATTCTAAACATTTTTCTGAGCAACAACTGAGTTTTCAAAGAGAGAAAAGTGCCTTCTTGTCTAGTGATCAAGATCATTCAAACTCTTACATCAAGAACTGTTTTTTGAATATTGTTGGAGCTTTGAATTCACTGGGACTGATACATCACTGATCTGATCAGCAGACTAAGCCTTCTATACCATTTCTTCATTACCTTTGTAATATGTTGTATAGAAGTGCTTGTATTATTGAGTTTGTGATAATTCTTTCATTGTACTGGATTCTATTCTGGTGTGAGTTACCTGGTGTGGTAATTCTATTTGTACAGTAGGTTCTGTACAGGTTGTAACTTGTTGAGGGGATCAGTAAGGGGTATTCTAGAATATACAACGGAGTCTGTATAAGATTCTGCTATAGGTTTCAGTAGAGGGTTTGCTGTTGGGAGCAGTGTATTCTTACGGGTTGCAAGTGACTGAATTGTTGTAAACTGATCTAGTTTGATCTTTTATAGTGGAAATCCTTACTGTGGAGTAAGGGACTGGACGTAGCCCTTAAGGAAGGGTGAACCAGGATAAATCAATGTGTTCTTGCTGTTTCTTGCTCACTTCTTTATAGTTTTTGCTGTTTTTCTTGAATTTTCAGAATTTGTTAAAACTTGTTAATTGAATAGATTCCTCAACGTTCTGAAAACATTTTAAGTAACTTTTGAAAACATATATTTTGTTTGAATATAGTCTATTCTAGAAATTTTTGAATCTGATTAATAACTAGATTACTCATTTTCTGTAAATCAGCAATTTCGCAATTCACTGTGTTCACTGTTCATTAATCTGTTTTTCCAAAAAAGTTGATTTTCCACAATTACTTGTTAAAAACAGTTTTCATACATTAAACAAGGGCTGTCTTGTTTGATAAAAGGTTCTTTAATATGTAATTCATTATAAACTTAGATTTGATCTAATTCTTTGATTTCTTGAATTAATCTTTAAGAACTGGTTTTACTGCACACTATATTTTTCTAGAACTTGCTTAACAGTCTACTGGTTTTCCATAACTAAAATCTGTCTTCAGTTTATTGATTCTGTGTGATTGTTTTTATTTTGGAATTTGTTTTGTACCTTTGTTGTTTGCTTCTTTATATCACCTTTAATAGTTTCTTCAAAGAATCTTCATTCCTCATATTGAAAAGATACATTTGTGAAAAGTTTTCAAGTGTTCAATTCCCCCCCCCCCCCCCTTGAACTTGGCCAAAACTTATTTTACACAAATTACATAGGGTTTGTGATTTGTAATTGTGCATTTGTTACCCATATTGCATAGGGTTTGTAATTTGGGTTGTGTAGTAGGGTTCTACACTGTTTTACAATTATTGTGGGGTGCAGTAGGTTGTGCGGTGCAGGATGCAGTGTTGACTTGCGGGGAAAAGGGTAATTGTATTGTATTGAGTTGATCTTGTTGATCTTTTTAGTGGAATTCTTTGCTAGTTGGCAAAGGACTGGACGTAGCCCTTGAGGAAAGGTGAACCAATATAAATCTTGGTATTCTTGATCTCTCTTTCTCTCTTCTTGATCGCTTTTCATATTTGTTGTTATACATTCAACTAATTGTTCATCGTGCTCAATCAATTGTTCATTCTCCTACTGTTATTTTTGTGTTCTCAGAAATTGATTTACATATTTGTTCAGTTGACTGCTCCTGTTCTTAAATTCACATTCACTATTTCCAGTTAATTGTGCTTGCTGGGTAATTGATAATATTTCTGAAAAACTTGCTTTTTTGAATCAACAGTTATTTCTTTTTCTGTCTATTAAATCTGGATTGCTTTGCTGCATGAGTGTTTTTCAGTCAACTATTACTACTGTTTATCTTATTGTTTTTGGACTGTGTTGTATTGTATTTCTATTTTACTGATAGCTTCTGCATTTGAATCTAGTGTTTTTGTTGATAGTTGATCTGTGCACCTTAATCAATTTATTGATTGTGTTTTTCAGTTAATTATTTCTTGACTGAACTGGTTTACTCTCCGATTTCAGTGAATTGCTTGTGTTTTAGTAAACTGTTCTTTGTTGTTTTTCAGTTATGTGTTATGATTCAATTGATTATTCTTGTCTTGAAATCTATTGACTTTTGTTGTGCACTTTAGAATCATACTTTCAGTAGTTTCAATTAAGAGCTTTCATTCTAAACTTTAATACTTTCCATTTTTGCGAAAACTTTTGAAAGTTCAATTCGCCCCCCTCTTGAACTCAGCCTAAACTTGTTTTTGATTGGCATCAGAGCTAGGACTTGAATCCTAGACAAGTTTTTTGATCCATGGCTGAGAATAAACTATCTTTTCTGAGGGAGCTTCTATACACAGGCCACCTATGTTTTCTGGGGTGAACTATAAGTTTTGAAAAGTTAGAATGAAAATCTTCATTGAATCCATTGATCGTGGGATTTGGAATGCTATAGTAAATGGTCCTTATATTCCTATGACTGTATTGAATGATGTTCTTGTTCAAAAATCCTTTGATCTGATGCAAAGAATAAGAAAGTGCAATATGATTGTGTTGTTAAATATATAATAACCTCTGCATTAAATCTTGATGAATTCTTCAAGGTATCACAGTGCAGCTCAGCTAAAGAAATGTGGAACATACTTGAAGTCACATATGAGGGAACCACAAATGTGAAAAGAGCCAGAAAGCATGCACTGATCCAAGGGTGCGAATTGTTTACGATGCAGTAAGGGGAGACCATTGCTAATGTACAAAAGCAGTTCACTCACATTGTCAACCTCTTGATTGGTTTGGCAAAGCAATTTGACAAGGAGGAGCTGAACATTAAGATCCTAAAGTGCCTAGATAGAAGCTGGTAGCCTAAAGTGACAGCTATATCAGAGACTAGAGATTTGACAACACTCACTACTGCAACATTCTTTTGCAAGCTGGGGGAGTATGATTTAGAGATGACTAGACTGAAGGAAATGGAGATTGTGGAGAAAAAGACTAGAAGTCTAGCACTTGACACAAAGGCTACAAATGTAGAATGCAGTGAGGAAAACTCTGATGAGTGCAGTAATACTGAGAATCTCAATATGTTGACAAGAAAATTCTAGAAGTTCATCAAGATGAAAGGAAAAATGAAGAATCATCAAAGCAAGAGGTATAATAATAAATATGATAATGGTTCTACTAAATATACTTGTTTTGGCTGTGGTAAACAGGGACATATGAAAGTGGATTGTCCAAGCCTAGTGAACAAAGAAAAGGCAGATGAGACGCATCAAATCTGGGAAGAACAGAAAAGCATATATAGCTTGGGAATCAATGATACTTCTTCCAGCACCTCTTCACATGAGGATGTTGAAGAAAACCTATGTCTTATGGCTGGACAAAATTTTGAGGTGAGTAGCATGAACTCTAGCACCTCATTTAATAGTGAGAATTCAAGTTCACTTCTTTCAGGCTTTCTTAGAAACCCATGAAGAAGCAAACAAATTGGCTTTATCCAACAACCGATTGAAAGGGTTAAACAATTAGTGTAAAACAAGTTTAGGCCGAGTTTAAGAGGAGGTGAATTAAACTTTCAAAAATTACTAAAATGAAAAGTATTGATTTTAGAATGAAAGTTCTTTATTGAAACTACTGAAAAATGTTATTCTGAAATGCAAAGTAAAAGATCAATAAATTCTAGATCAGAATCAATCAATTGAAACAATACACATATCTGATAACAACAAGAAACAATTTACTGAATCACAAAATCAATCAATTTAATACAGTACACAAACCCAAACAGTTCAGAAACAATCAAGATATAACTAGAACTAATAAATAGTAGAAGCAATTAACTAGAAACAGAAAGTGAATCAATTCAGTAAAGAACCAATAAAAACACCAAAAATAGAAGCGAAAGCAATTAATTGAATAAAAGAAAACTGAAATTCAGAACAGTGCAGAACCCAGATAAATAGTACTCATAGTAAACTAACAATTAGTCACTCAGAATATAATATAGATCAACAAGCGTAATCAGAACCAGTAATTGATTTAAGAAGATAAATTGCAATAACAACAATCAACTAAACTATGATTACAGATAACAAAAATAATCAAATATACTCTAGAACAAATCCAGTCAACTAAAATAAATAAGTTCAGTGAACTCAAAATAACACCAATAAAAAGAATAATCAATTTACGCGTGAAGAACAATTAATTGAGTTAGTTGTAGTAGATATAACAAAGCATTCAAGAAGAGAAAAAGAAAGATTAAGAACACAAGGATTTATACTGGTTCACCCTTCCTCAAGGGCTATGTCCAATCTTGTGCCAACCAGCAAAGAATTTCACTAATCAGGATCATCAAGATCAGTTTACACAATACAAATCTCTTGTAACCCGCAAGCAACCACTACTTCCAACAGCAAACAACCTATTGCACCCTATAGCAACTGTCCAAACAATGCAGAACCCACTACACTAAACTAGTTACAATTTACAAACCACTATGTAATTTATAACAACAATTTCCAGTACAAAGATGATCAATAATATTAAAAATACAACTGTAGTTCTATTCAACAGATAACTAATTGAATTATAACCAGAGTAGAACACTTAGCTCTAGTTCAAAATCACAGTTACACAAATTCACACTCAAAGCAAGACTCTAAGCTTAGTGTTCTTGAGGATTTTCTTATGGAAATTGATTGCCAAAAAATCTCATGGTGTTCCCATGTTTTCTCTCTTAGAAAAATTCACAAGTACTTGCTTAGATTGTCTTCAAAATCACGTGCTTGTCCTTTATATAAGAAATCTAATTATTAAATTTGTCAAAACCTCAATCGATTATATCAATCGTTCAATCTATTGAATATTTTTGACTTAGAAGAAAATCCAGTAAGTTTAGATTCTGAAAACAATTTACCAAATTTCTTTCTGAAATATGTTTTTCAAAGTTTGATTTATCCTCATTTAGAACCTTCTCAAAAGTTTGTTTAAATAAAAATAATTTTTTGGAGCTTACTTCGAATTATGTATCATGCAACTCATGATTTTAAAGCCAAAACCAAACTCTCACACACTCATACCTAAGTCTAGACCAAAAAACTCATCTAGCTCTATGTGTCTTCATGCAATCCACATTGCTAGCTTTGATCCATTGCAGACTTCATCCTTTTGTTGTTTTCATCAAATCATCTAGCAACTCTTAGTACTAACAATCTCCCCCAATTTGATGAAACCAAACAAATGTGTGTTGAGTTGCATTAAATCAGTCCTGCACAAACTGCACTTTAACAGTTTATTAAAAAAAATTTGTAATCTGAGCAAGTTCAGAGTAAAAGATTAAACTGATTGAACTGGAATAGTTAATTTTATTTCCTCATATTTTCAAACCATTTGAAATCAGTAAGCTCTAGAAATATGTGATTGCTCCCCCATACTTCGTTATTCCTTCAAAGTATATAAGAAGAGATTAAAAACTTGTTTTAGAACACAAACACTTAAACCATTTCATTTAATATATATCCAGAATACAAATTAGAGTTATAATCAACCGAATTACAATACAAATTGACTAGGACAAGATAAAACATCATTCAACCAACAAGACCAATAGCAGATCATCAGCAGAGCAGAGCTGGGTACCAGCAATTACAACAACAGAAAAAAATAGAAAATAAAACAACAACATAACAACAATAGCAGCAACACACACAACATAATAAAGAAACACACCCCTATGATCTAATGCAACAACATCAAGACACCATACTTCTCCTCCTTTGTGTTCATCAAAAGGAGAGAAGGAACCATATATGATATGCATGAGACTCAGTCCTCTGGTCCATAGAACATCTGGCCTAATTCGTATCGCACATGATCAACAATTTCCTCAATGTTCTGGAATCTTGTTTCACAGTATTGTTGGTGACTTCTACCTTCTTCCTGCATGGTGTGTAAGTGGTTCATCATCATTTCTTCAAAGCCTGTAAGATAGTTTTCATATTTAGTTGGGGGAACATCAGACATGTGAGCATATAACCTCATTCAGCCTTAGCAGCAGCAGCACTTGTACCAACACCTTCTCCTTCTTCACATTGCTATTGATCAGGACTGTCACCATCGGCTTTGCATATCCAGCATTCATCATTAACCTTCTTCAGTCCTATTTTGCTTAAGGTTGTTGCGCTGATTTCATTTTGAGCCTTCACAGTTTCAACCACCTCACCTTCGGTATCTATCTCAAAGTATTTAAATAAAGTGAGAAATAAGGACAACATATGGAATCCTATACTCAATTTTCCTCCTTATCTTTATGATGTGCTCCTGAATCACGATCACTTGGTTCACCTTTATCCTCCCCATCAAACAGTACATCAGCATAAGATCTTCTTCAGTTAATACAACATGTATAACAATGAAAGCCAAGATACGAGGAGTTACAACAAGTCCTCCCACATAATAGCTTCTGGATTCAGTATTGGGATTCCTCAAGCACGACTTGAAGAATTGCACTTTGTTGAATTCTTCCAATCCCACTGTATTGCTTCTACCAAGAGGAATACCTGCATTTACCAGTCCACCAATTACTAGCCACACTTCATCATTGATGCAAATATCAACTCCCTTAACTTGAGAGTAGATGGTGTTCTCATCATACCACATGTTAGTTAGGAAAACTTCCACTAAAGCTGGATATATATTTCCAGATAGCCTTGCAAACTTCTCAAGCCTTTGGAATTTCAGTGCCTCTCTTACTTCATCCAACTTCTCTTTCTTGAGCCACAACATTCTTAGAACCTTTGGAGCAATAATTTCCTTCCTATTGTATTCTTTATGGTACTCTTCCATGCTATTGTAATTTCCAACAAACCACTATTCAAGATATCCAGTTTTAGCGATATAACTTGGTTCAACATTCTTTACATATGCTCTTTTGTTGCGTTTTTGTGGTGTGGAGGAAGAGGCCATGAGAGAAGTTTGCTGAAGTGAATACAAGGATATGTTTTTGTTCTATGAACGCAAAACACTATGAATGTAGTAGTAGTGAATTTGTGTGTGTTGAATGTTTGATAAATGAGCTATTTAATACCAACTAATATGCAAAAGACAAAATTGAATTCTCAAATAAATTCAAAACAAATCACACACGCATGCTATGCATTGATTGACAACACAAAACATATCTTTTCAGTTGAGATTCTATAAACAATAAGTTGTAACAAAATTTACTTAGCTTCAGAGTTTTGTACAGCATTCGACTTATTGACTATCAATAAGCTGATTACATGTGGCACCAATTAGTTTCTCACTTTTCATATGCGCTCATTGTGTATTGGACAACTCAGCTTAGTCAAGACTCCTCCTTTGACCAACGAATCTGCTGGAGATTCTTTACCCTCCCAACATAGCAGTCTTACATATCACAGTTTATTGTTCAGAATTTGTTCAGGCTTCTTGTCTAGTATCACTCATTCCAGCAAATTGAACAGAATTTAAGCAGGATCATATATATATATATATATATATATATATATATATATATATATATCA
>Ga0099825_1008525_pt1 | contig 12092 bp, 6 predicted proteins | sample SiratroredBW_FD_76838 | JGI IMG/M metagenome (GOLD analysis project Ga0099825, IMG submission 76838) | Root nodule microbial communities of legume samples collected from California, USA - Siratro red BW | ecosystem: Host-associated > Plants > Roots > Nodule | place: USA: California | collected...
AAAAAAATGGGATTTGAGTGGGAAAGAGGAAAAAAAAAAAAAAAAAAGTATAAAAGAGAAAAAATTGAAAAATTAAAAAAAAAAAAAAAAAAAGCATAAAAAATTTTGCATTGTGGTGTGGTAGCTCTGTAGCTGATAGTGCGGAAAGGAAGTGAAAAAAAATAAAGAAAGGAAAAGAAAATGGCGAAAGCGAAAGGAAATAATAAAAGTGAAGGGACGAAGAAAATTGACCTGAGTGTTGAGTGAAACTTCGGTTTTGCCCCTGCGCTTTTCCGTTTCGTTAGGAGATTCTCGCGAGAAAATGGAGCGTGCGTGGGAAGAAAAAGGATGAATTGACTGTTAATTAATTGTGAGAGAAATTGGTGAGGGTCTTGTTGAGTCAAAGCATGGTGTGTATTCAAATACTAGGATTCTTCTTCTTTATAGTATTTTTTTTTCCAATTTTTCTTACAACTTAAAAATGCTTATTTTTATTTTATTTATTTATTGTGAACGATGTCTCATAAATTGAAAATAAATAATTTTCTTTGAACGATCTATTTTGCAATATTGAAAACATAATGATATGTAATAGATAATGTGAGCAAAAGAAATATAAAAATACACAATATATATATATATATATTGAAATAACACACCAAATAACAATAATCCCTAATTAGGGATTAGAACTCATAATATGATGAATAAATTTGATAGGGATAGAAAATGGATTATGAAATAAGTACTAATGAGTCATTTAAATGAATGGGTGTGAAGAAACCACTTCATGGGGTGGGGGCTAGCCCATGAAAATTTTCAATTTAAATTTTTGGGTCATTTGATGATTTTTGTTTTTAAGTATAACAAAAAAATCATTCATTTTTATAAATAATTTTATTGTTTTTTAGTCCAAAATATTTTTATGATTTTTTTAGTATATTTGATAAAATTTATCCATTTTTAGTTCAACAATGGTTTTAATGTATTATTTGAATGATTGTCGTTACGTGATTATATGAAGTTAAATGTAGTAAGATTTTATTATGTTTAATGACTACCGTTTTGACATTGTATGAAATGTTTGATAAAAGCCTTTATTAAAATTAAAACAAATTATAGCAGTTAAAACTTGTTAGAAATTACTACATTTAACATCTAAATTTATGCTTTCAGTTAATGCGTCGCGTTAACAAGAGATAACGGGATTCTCTAGTTTTCCTTTATTGGTTAACATATACTAATTTGTGGGATAAATTTTAGGTAGTTTTCTTAACGATTTGTAACTTCCTCTATTAGTAATTTGAATTTGAAAATTAATAAAAAATTGAATATTACAATGTTAGCCTTCATTTATATTTCTATTATTTTTAAAACCTAAATAAAAAAAACTAACAAAAAATATGAATAGATTGTTATAAGTTTTTCTTTATAATTAATATTTTTTATTTTTAATTGCTATTACTTAAAATTTAGTAAATACTTTTGTCAAGTACTTCTAGAAGATAAAATGGGTTAAAAATTAGTTACCATTAAATGTAATAAAATACTATTAAATTTAACTTGTCATTGTGATAACTAAAAAAAAATATACTAAAATTATAGATGAACCAATATGATATACTAAATGTTAAGGCTTTTATAGTTTGTCTAATAAGATATATATTTTAGATATTTAATTTGATGGTAATAGATAATAATATATTTTGATATTTTTGGTCATTGACATATATATATATACGCTGAATTGAGTTTAAATATGATGCTTGTGAAATTTGCTTACTGAAATTGTCTGCTCTTTATACTGCAATTAAAGTTAATACAAATACTCTTCTATAATTTTAAGTTTTGCCAAAATCTTTAAATGTTAAATTCATCCCATCTTGAATATTGTCCATACTATTTTTCAACAATAAAATAATAATAAAGAATATATATGTAACTTTCTTTTGTACAAACTCATTGAATAAAAATACATTTACTTTCACCTTATTTTTATTATTACTTTATATGTATTTCTTTGAACTAGAAAAAGTTGATGTTTAAAATAATACAAAATAAAATAAGAATCAAAATAAGAACTTTAAGTAAAAGTTAGATACGTTTTAGTATATCACATACAAATGAAATAAAATTTAATAAAAATGATTAGTGTGTAATTAGAGACAAATAAAATAACATAATTATAAATTTAGTAAATAAGATGAATGTATAACTCAAGATAAATTAACTGATATATATATATATATAAATATAATTTTAATAAAGACGATCAATGTGTAACTAAAGATAAATTAAATATGAATTTAATAAATAGGACCAATTGTAATTGAAGACAAATTAAATATAAATTTAATAAAGAGGAGTAGACCGTAACTAAAGATAAATCATGTAAATATAAAATTAAAGAGAACCAACTCCATACAAAAATTTAAATGACATAAATATAATTTTATAATGGGATCAATGCATAAATTAAATGACATAAATATAAATTTATAAACTCTCTCATGGTAAGAGTGACACAATAAAAATATAGTTATAAGTGTTTTTGGAAGGTTAAAATTTACTAAATCTTTTACTCCAACTCTTTTTTTTTTTCTTTTAAATCCTACCTCTTCATCTTTTTTCTCATATTCTCTTTCACTTCATATATTTATAAGCCAAATTTATCTAACTTATTATGATTAAATGTAACCACGTGACTGCTTTTCTTTTTATGTTTTTTATCTTATCTCTTATTCTTTCTTATCTCTTACATTTAAGATATAAGTAAAAGGTTCCTTTAAATAATTTTTTAATAATTAATTAATGCTTTTATAATAAATTATATTTTAAAATTATTATTTTTAATTTTTTTCTTCTCCTTCTTATTATTTTATTTTAATTAGTCATAATGCTTATTAAAAAACTATTTGATTTGTTTACTAATGTTTTAACTTTATTTAAATAGGATACAAATATTTTAAAATGTGAACTTAATCACAAGAGTTAAAGATAAGATTTTCTAACTCTTATTTGTAAAGTAAGGATAAAATAAATAATATAGTTATATAAAAGCAAGGACGTTGTAACTAACATAATTTATCTGGTGTGAAATAGAAAATAGACAAAAGAACTCAAGATGATATTTAATCATGATAGAAAAACATGTTCTTGTTAAAGGTAAAAGTCATAGTTAAATCACGAAAAACAAAGAGTATATGAGCCCACGTTAGACATTTACTCCTAATAGAATAGACAAGTGTTGTAAAGGTCAGACGAGTCTTTAACAAACAATATACATATGCTAAAGTGAAAATAAGAAGCACTAGATGACCATATTGTTAGTAGATGATACTCTTTGATATACATCTCATCAACATTAAATCATATCACTCATGACATTAGAAGTTTACCATTATGGCATGGGATATAAGTCTTTCAAGTTATAAGGAATGTAGATCGCTAAAGCTTTGATGAAACCATCTTTTATCAAGAAGCGTCAAAAGAATGCAAGGTAAACATGCAAGATAAAAATAAATAGAAGGCACTACAAGCCTAAACAAAGATATGCAACACTATACGCTAAGAATTGAGAGTAAATGACTCTAGAGAAGTTACTAACATTTTGCAAAGCTTTGTCTTGTAGGCGCTAACAGACAAAGTTTATCCTTGACAAACGATCCAACAAGCAATTTTCTTAAGAGTAGGGTCTAATGAAGAATGTCACACACAATTACAACTTTTTTAGGCATACTGTCAAAAACATTTTTCAAAACATGTTTTTTGCAAAACTCTCCTTCTTAGGTTAGACATGAATTAATAACATTCAATCTAAAAAATAAGGGATAAAAGTGTTTTACATAAAGTAACTTTATACAGTTTTGTGACCTGGACAACATTTTGTGAGCTCGGCTTAATTTTCAGCATCAACATTTCAATTTTTTCCTTGTGTGCTCCTTGGGGATACAATCTTGTTCTTCTTGACCCAAATATTTTTTGTTCATTTATTTTTAAAAATTAATAGGATTTAGAGTAATATTTGTGAAAAACTCAAGTAATAACTTATTTATAAAATAACAAATTATTTATAAAAACATAAGATTTAGCAAGTTTCAAGCTTAGAAAGATTTGGTTTTATTATAAAAATAAGCCTAAAAGCATCATATAACTTAACTTTATCAATATTGTCGCGACCTAGCTCACGACAGCTGACGGCGATCCGTAAAAGAAATTAAAAAAAATAGCAAAAAAAAAGAGATGGAATCGCCACCATAGTTTATTATGGAAAACTATAGAAAAACTAAGTAAAGAGAAAAGGAAATGATCTGCGAATCAGAGATGAGTTCGGGAGTCGATTACGCATGAAGAAGGTATTAGCACCTCACAACGCCTGTCCTAAGATAATACCTTTAATCAAATGAGCAAAATTAAATGTGGTTTATTAAATATTTATTTTTTCCTAAAAATAAAATACAAATAAGAACAAAATACTAATTTTTAAATTAAAAGACCCGATAAGGATTGACCTTGCTCCTACGTATCAACATCCATAATGAGTGAAGAATCAGGAAATACGTAGTTTTAGAGGATAGATGAGTTGTTTTGAGAAACTTGATATTTTTTACTTTTTGAATTTTTATATTTTTATTATTTTTTTAAAAATTAAACTTTATTTTGGATATGGTTAGATGGGTACGACCTTTTTGATATTCCAAACGAAATTAACATTTTTTCTGAATTAAATCGCGCATAACGGCGAATGGTCATTTTGGAATTTAATCAAAAATTTATTCAAACTAAAATCCGAATAACGTGTATGGCCATTTAGATATTTAGTTGAATTTTATTTTTTAGATGAAACACTAAGAAAGAAAAAAAACATTAATATTAGAAATTTATTAAATGTGCTTTTAATAAAATATAAATTTATTAGAAATATATTACAAAAAGTAAAAAAAAGTTTTAAATCTAAATAATAATAAAAACTTTGAAGCAATTGTCACGTACCTAAACGTAACAATTGTCACTAATTTTTTTATCTCATTTAATATTTTTTAATCTATAAATACTTGAATCAAACCCAAATTCCATGGTACCTCATGTCACTCCCCTGTAACTTTTATTTCATTTAATTCTTTTGTTGTTTTTTTTTAGTTTCTTTATTTTTTCAATCACTTTTTTTTATTAATTTTATATAAATAAACCAAAGTCAATGAATCTAGTCTACTTTGTGCCTTATTCTCCTTCTTAATTTCACTTTCAATTCCATTTTTTTATTTTTTTATTCTTATTTTTATTTTAGTGCTAAAATCATGTTTTTTTTTTTTTACCAAAACCAAAAACTATTGGGCTAAGCCCAATTACCACATTCACGTTTCTTTTTTCATAACTCTTCTTCAGAAAGAGTTTTAACCTAAATGAATTAAAGTTAAAAGAGAAAGTGAAATGGCAGCCGTCATGGCAAAAAAAAAATATAATGGTGGCTAAGAAACTTAATGGAGGAAATGATAAATTGCGGCAAGGATAGGATGAACAAAGCACAGTGGTGGAGGATTTGAGGTGGCAATTTGACAATTTTGAGTTTTAATGGTAATGGTAGCATAAAAGTAAAGTGGAATTTGCAGTTATCGTAGAATTCTTTCTAAGCAACAACGTTTAACAACCATTGCATTGAAAGTGCATAGAAGAACACACTGGAGGTGATGGTTTTTGTTGTGACGGTGTTAAAACTTGAAAACAGAAGGTGTTTGAAAATGAGGCGAGAAACAAAAACTGATTCGACACTGTGATGTAAAATGAAACCAATTCATGAATAAGAAATTGCACCGAGACTAATTCGGTGCCACAAAAACACATATAAGAATAGTTACGAATGACACAATCAAATATGCAAATGTAAACTCACAAAACACGCTTAAAATCCTCAGTGCAAGGTTTAAACCATTTATTTTGGAAGATTTCCATGAAATGATTCAAACTTTGATTAACGGTTACAGAAGTTATGGTAATTGAGTTTTCCAGTGAAGGTTTACAACACTTAATGTCTAACCAAAAGCTTCGAGATGCATGCATTTCATTACTCATCATTTAGTATATACAAATCCAGAGCATTTCCAAAGCATTTAAGCAATCAAAACAATAAAACAAATCATGAAAATACAAACGAGAGTGATATGATGCAATTTCACATATGGAAGATGAACAATGAACTCATGATATGTAATTAAACATAAAATTGAAAGAATTAAGATCTACATGTTGAAGCACAACACGTTCCTTAGCTACAATTCCTTTTTCCGGTGAGTTCTTTCTCTTCTCCGATGAACTCTATGACTTTCGGCAGACTTATTTCTCTTGCTTTTCCTCCACCGATGAGCTCTGTATCTCTATCTGTCAGAACTTCGAAAATATTCTCTTCAATTTCAATTTTGAATTCCCCCCCTCACTTTTGTGCATAAGTGGCTTTATATAGGCACTGCCAACATGGTTTTTTTACCGGTTTGTGTTCTGGTTTTACGTAGGTAACCCATCCACCTTGCTTTTCTTTTTTTTCAAACGACACAACGTGGAATGTGACTTTACCTGTGATCCTTCGTTGCCAGATCTTCAATGTTGAACGATGATTTTCTTGTTGAGCGGTGCCATCCGTGTGAATGAAAATGCAATGAATTATTATTGTGCCAGTAAGAGTATGGCACATCACATTTCTTTTCTTCTTTTTTTATTATTTTATTATTTTTTTTACAGTTTTCATCATGTTTTTCTTCTCTCAATTTCTTATTTTATTTTATTATTTTATTTATTTATTTTTATTTTCTTTTGCTTCTTTTTTATTATCAATTAATTAATTTTTTATTCATATTTTTTTAATTTTAATCTTAATTACTTTTTAACTCTTCTTTTTTTGAATTAAAAGAAAATGAATATAAATAAATTAAAATTTTCATTTTTATCCGGACAAAATCGGGTGTTGACAAATATGTTAGTTAAGTAGTTTAGAATTTAGAGTTTGTGGTGTGAGATGCCAAGTTTAGTGGCTCAACTTACAAGATGAAGAAAGCCATGAGAGAAACCTATCCTTATTCCTTTTCTAGTAAGTCAATTTCTGAGAAAGAAAAATTTTCTTGTTAGGGAGAATGTAAGGACCTAGAAAATAACTATACAACAGAAGTGATATAATTAGAATGACACTTAAATATTTTATTATTAAAGTGAAAAGTTTATATAAATAAAAAAATAGTTATTTAGGTTTCAATTTTGTAAAACTACAAACTCTCTAGAATATATTTATTTTTTCTCCTATGTCTTCTATCTAGATTTTTTAACCCACCCTTCATTTGATTAACGACCAGAGGCCATCTTTGAACTCCTGACAGTGATTAGAGTAAGATTACTCGATCAAAAAGTTGTTTTGTGTAAGTTCATTTTTGCTACTTCCTCTTTTAGAGTTAGATTAATATTTCTATTTACCTAGGTAGATTATGTTTACATGTGATGTTTTTACCTAGGTAGATTTCCTTTTCTCCCCTTCCTTCTTTCTAGATTTTTTACCCCACCCTTCATCTAATTAACAATTAGAGGTCATCTTTGAACTCTTGGTGCTAATTAGAGTAAGACTACCCGACAGATTGTTTAGAATAAATTCATTTTTTATCTTTTCTCTTTTGGAGTTAGATTAATTTTTTTGTTTACCTAGGTAGATGTTAACGGATTTTCAGCAAGTGTACTTAGTCCTCAAGTAATATAAGAAGTATCGTATCCACAAAGAACGAAATTTATAATTGGAATTTGAATATATACCAATATTTTGTGAATAAGAACACGTAATATCGATTGATTTGGATGAATTTACGAAAGTAATAATAACATGCAATTAAGAGGATGTAATCAATAATAATAAAAGCCTTTGGGATTGAATCGTAATACTCTCTTTCTCATACACCCTTAACCTAATTTAATATCGTCTTTTCCAATTACCAATCTGCACAAATAAAAGTCTTTTAAAACTGATTCCTCTAGCATTGAAATTCATAAATTAAAGTACCTACCTTCTATTCCTAGTTACTAGAATAATTTAATCAGTATTAAAACCAGTTGCTATAAGCAGTCATTACACTATAATCCATTCCTGAACTTATACATGCAATACGTTTACGTTTAGTTACAATTCCAAAAAGTGTTTTCCAGTCACAATGAGAAATCTAAAATATGTCAAATTTAAATAAAACGTCAAACAAAGGTAAATTGAATTAAACTATATCAAACCAATATTAAGAGTGCATTTGAAGTTGAGAATTTACATTCAATCTCAAGAGTAAGAGAGTTAGCTACGCATGGTAGCCATGAAAATACAAAAGAAAAGGAAAAGAATGGATCTTGATCACGACGACTACCTCTCAAGTCTCCAATGAGTAATAGATGATGTCTCCATCTACGTTTGACCTAGCTATCCTTTTATAAGTTTCGCTCCTTGCATTAGGTCAAATTGCGGCCGTTATCTTGTGATTCGTGTTCCAACAGAGTTGACGCGTTCAATTAGGGTTTACTTTGGACAATATCTTTAAATGAGTTTTAGCCCAGACTGTCTCCATTACTTAAACAAAAAGTCATTTATGCCCATTTCCTTAAATTCAGCACCTCTTCTCTCTCTTTATTCAGATTTAACCTAATTCTCAACAAAATTCGCTCTTTGCAACATAAAACTCATTAAATACGAAATAATTAATAAATAAAACAAAATCTCTAATTAAAACAGAATCAATAAAAAAAGATCTCTAATTAAAATAGAATTAATAACAAAATCACTCCAAATATGCATAAAATCAAACTAGTAATTAACGATTATCAGTAGATCGCGCTTACATGTAATATTTGTACCTTCAGAATAAGTCTCTTTAATTCAGGGACCTAGTGGTATGTTCAGATCGTTGATCAAAACTCTGTGGTGTAGGTTAGATTCTGTCTATGGTTTTAAGACTTTGGAGTTAGCTTGCATGCCTTAGAAAGTGTTAGTTTTACTTTTAAATAGAACCTTAGGTTAGAAAACTTGAATGTGGGGTGACGTGGTTACAATGTTTCAAACTTTCTTGTAGGTTTTGATTTGATTTTTGAATTGAATTTGTTTGATTATATTGAGTTTGATAATATACAGAGAGTAATCTTGATAATTTAGTATTGTCTATCTATGTATGTTGACTTTTTCTAATGAAAGAAGGATTGAATGTGATTTTGATTATGCATGTGTGATTGGCAAGGAGTGTAGACTGAAATTTGATAAGTTGTGAGTAAAAGCATGAATTGAGATGTCATTTTTATAAACTTAGAGATATATAGGTGATGAAATGTTGGTATATACATGTTATTTTGTGGTAAAAGAAAATTTTAGTTAATGTTTCATGATAGATTGATAATGCTTGAAGTAGATAGATGACCATGTATTATGAAATATATATGTTTTTAAAGTACTGAAGTTTGTCTTCATGGTGCAGGAATGGGCACATGTTTTGACCTTGAACCTATTTCAAGGGAAAATGCTCTCGGGTTGGATGGCGTCAGGCACAACCCTGTGGCGTCGGGGGCATTCCTGAATGAATGCTCTCCAGTTATGTGATGCCGGACGCGACTATATTTTTGACACTTTAATTTCCTTTACTTATACATGTAATTATATGTTTTCCTTATATTGTTATTGTTCTTATTTACTGATATTGTAATTACTTATTTTATTAAGTGTGAATTAGATTATATTGAATTAAAAATGGAATGCTTATGAAAATGTGAAGATGTTTTGAATGAGTTTGAAATGAATGATAAGTGAGTCTGAAAGTAAAGTTTATATGAGTTTGAAAGTGAATAATGTATGAACGATGTTAAATTATGTGGAATGGTGATTGAGACATACACTTTTTAGGAAAGGGAATATCATGTTAAGATTGATTAAGATGTGTATTGTTTTAGGATTTGATCAATAAGGAGACATCCTAAATCTACTGTACATTAAAATCATATAGACAAAGATTACTAGGTGATGAGAGTCGAAGGAGGTTCATATGGCCATGTCCGAGGTTTGAAATATGAGTTGATCAGAATAGGATATATGTATTAATCTTGTCGTACAAGATTGATTATGTGTATATTGAAACTATATTTGAGGTTTGAAATAAGAACTTATCAAAACAAATGAAATGGTCATATGATAGGTGCAAACGTATAAGTCTAATTCAATGCACAAGTCTTCTAAAAATAGAGTCTAGTGTCAACACATGTTGGGTTGTTACTTTTATGTGAATAATACTTATGATGATATATCATTATAACTTAGATCATGGTTTTGAATTTGATAAGATATCCTCCTATTGATTTTAAATAATTGAAAATAAATTTTAAAATGTTAGCTTACCTTTTTTGTTGTGATTGTGGTGGTGTTTATTTTAAATTTTGTGATGTTCGCATGTATAAGATTGTAGATGTAACAAATGAAGGTCTGGAATGAACAGGGTGCAACTTATTTTTAAGTTTAATTAATGGTGTGTTTTTGTGTAAATATTATTTTGAATCCCTATAAAAAAGGTTATATTTTAATTACTTTAATAAAAAATTTTAACATATATATATATATATATATATATATATATATATATATATATATATATTTTGTGTAATACCCTAGAAAATAACTAAGGAATAAAAACTAAACCAAAATTTAATTTTAGAGATAAATAAGATAATACCTATTTTTTTAACAGAAGAGTTGTTTAAGTAAATAAAAGATAGTTATTTACTTTTTAGTTTTATAACAACTACCAACTCTCTCTCCCTAAAAAGATATTCTGTTTTATTCTAATAAAAACTACCAACTCTCTCTCTAAGATATTCTATCTCTCTAAGAAGATATTATATTTTATCCTAATAAAAATCACCAATTATCTCTAAGAAGATATTTTATCTCTCTAAAAAGATATTCTGTTTTATTCTACTAAAACTACCAAATCTCTCTATTTCTCTCTCTTTAAAAAGATATACAGTCTCGTTCTTATGAAAACCACCATCTCTTAAACAAATCTCTTTAAAGTTTCTACCTTCTCTCTAGATTTGTGATCGCATAGATTATCAGATTGACAATCAGAAGACACCCTTAGATTCCTAGCGTTGAGTAGATCAAGAGTGTCCCATCAGATTCTTGAACAGAGTTAGATTGCTTGTGATTTTAGGGTTTTGAGTATCTCTACTCTATAGAGGTAAGGGAAGCTAGTTGCATGTATGTTTTTATAAATGTTTGTCTCTTTTGAAATAGAAATTTATTTATTTTGTGAATTTGGGTAAGGGAAACTAGTTTGAATGTTTTTAATAAATATTATAATTACCTGTTTTGTGAATTTGGGTAAGGGAAACTAGTTTGAATATTTTTAATAAATATTATAATTACTTATTTTATTATATATGAATTTGAATTGAATGAAATGAATGGTTATGAATGGTACGATGTAGTATCAATGTTTGTGAATGATGAGGTGTGTGATCGAGACATAATATCTTCAGGAAAGGAGATACCCGTGTTGAGATTATTAGGATGTGCATTGTTTGGGGATTCTAAGAAAGTATCCTGACTCTACTGGTACATTGGATTCATATAGATGAAGTTTACCAGTTGGTGAAGAGTCGAAGGAGGTTCATATGGTCTTGTCCGAGGTTTGAAATATGAGCTCGATCGGAATAGGACAAATGGATTAACCCTGTGTATATGGGAACTGTACCCGAGGTTTGAAATAGGAACTGATTGGGACAGACTGTATCCGAGGTTTGAAATATGAGCTGATCGGAACAGATGGATGGTATATGACAGGTGCACACCTCTTGAGTTTAACTCAATGCACTAGTGTCTTCCGGAAGTAGAGAGTCTAGTGTCTTTGTTTGTGAGTTAGTGTATGTATGATGTGAGATGAATTATGAAAGATTGAATTGTTGTTGTTTTGTTGAGATAGAAATCCAATTTATGAAAATATATATTTGTCGCAACCGGGGTCACGACGGGACGGCGAACAAAGATAAAATTATTTTTAGATAAAACAGAGGAGTCGCCACTACAGTTAATTATGGAAAACCATAGAAAAACCAAAAAAGATTAGATA
>Ga0099825_1008527_pt1 | contig 12088 bp, 3 predicted proteins | sample SiratroredBW_FD_76838 | JGI IMG/M metagenome (GOLD analysis project Ga0099825, IMG submission 76838) | Root nodule microbial communities of legume samples collected from California, USA - Siratro red BW | ecosystem: Host-associated > Plants > Roots > Nodule | place: USA: California | collected...
ACTGTTATGACTGGAAAGAACATGTCCTTATCTCATCTTCTGAAGGGTCAAAAGTACCAAAGAGAGAGTGGCCTCTGGGGAGAGCCTAAGTCTAGACCAGTTTGTAGGTAGCCCACGGATACAAACATGCCACGTTACTTACCATAAAAGTAAAAGTTTCCAAACAAACTATTTGCAACCTATTAATCAGTTGTTGCAACTAAGCTTGGGAGGTTTTAATTCTCACATGGCCCACTGTTTGTTAGCCTCCTCTGTGCCAAGACTAACTAACCAAGAAGTAAGGAACACAACACAGGCTCCTAATGGAATCTCTCAACCACTGTTACACCCTCATGCTCACATAACTCTTCAATTACAACCTATGTTACGTTTCTTGATAGAATTAGAAATTTCAACAACTCAATTATGGCCCTAATACTGTGTTAATAATTGTCTAAGTATTATTGGTTTGAGAAAACAGTTGCCCTTTTTCTCTCTGTTTTGTTGAAAAAGCAAAAGTGGAATGGAGAATGCTGAATGCTGAATTCATGTGGTAGTAGTATGTATATTCCGTATATGTGAAAATCACCCATTCCCTACCAAGAAAGTTTGACATTTGAAGGAGACATACGGTTGTTTAAATTCTCTCCATTAACATATCTGTCGGTTGCTTTAATTAATCCAAAAGTTTTCTTCCTTCTCATTATTATTTATTAATTTGGAATCAATATCTACTACTTGCATAACTTATGGTGTGTAAACAAAAATACACTGAGCCGTATTCAACTCCAAATGATTAGGAACGTTTTTTTTAATACGATATATCTCAATACTAATGAATTAAGATACATATCTACAAAACTGATAAACTCTTTCCACACCCACAATATTTTACAAGAAAAAATAAAAACAAATCTAGCAAAAAGGAGAGAAAATAAAAACTGACTTTTCCTTTTAAATATAAAATAGCATTTCCTAAGTCTGTGAAACAGTCAAGTAATGATGACTTACGCTTTGGTCGATCCTCGCAGTTTCCAAAGAGGTAAAATGAGAATGACAGGAAGGAAGCAAGAAATGTTGCCTTTATTTTCACCAAACCACACACAGAAGAAGTCCAATGGGCTTTGCCATTATTATTGTTATTATTATTATTAACTGATATTGGTAATAGTGACAGTTCCTGAAACAGAAGGAGCATCTATGAAATAAGCAGTGAAGGGGGGTTAAACGCTGAAGTGCACCAACCTAGCGCCGACTATAATAAGGGTAAGGTATGTAAGCACTGAAGTATAGAAATGAATAAAAAAAAAAGGTAAGATAAGATGTGTGGAATGCACTTTTTAGAATAGGTCATATAGAAAGTGTTGAGCAAAGGGACTGGATTTAAAAGGTAGGAGGTGTAGCTGGTGGTGACCCTGCGCCCTCCAAGTGTCCAACCAATTTTGTTGGGTACTTGTACTGTTGAGGGAGGGGCAACAAAACAAAAAGGAAGAATCAAGAATCAACCTTTGATTTTATCACATATATTATTGTTATTATTTTGTAGGTGTGTATGTGTTGGTCTAGCTGGCTATAGATGAAACACGCACAAAGGAAAATAAATAAAATAGTTGTGTTGTGTGAGTCACAATTTTGAAGTTGTCCAGATAACTCGCTTGGTGCTCCTTTAGCGGGAATCATGTTCCATAAACATAGATTTGAGTCTTCTTATGTGGTGAAAAACACTGCTCCTCTCCCATCAATTTAACTTATATTCCGGGTTAAACCATTTTAACATGTCAGTCGGGTCAACTTCAAATGTGGTTAACTTCAACGTTGCCTGTTTTAGATTTACAAATTTACTTAACATCAAGCCTAGAGACAGACCAATGCATCTTTTAAAATTTATATTGATGATCACATATTTTTCTATCATTATGTATAAATTGTACAGCAAGTATAATATAACATATTCATACAGACAGATTGATCTCAAAAGGCTTATATATAAACAAAATAAAAACATGATCTTCTTATATATATTAAATTTAATTTAATTTTTTAAAAACTTGATAGGAATTAAAGCTCCCATGGTGAAGATTGTCCTTTTTTTTTCTTAAGGAAGATAATGTCACAAACTTTTTTTCATATACAATCCATTGACAAATATTTTATGATAATAATAATAATAATATTTTAATTAATCGATGATACTTTAATAAATAGTCAAATGAGTGATTATTACCTGGTTGTGTAAGTAATATTGGTGGTCAGTATATCCTTATTCAATAAAAAAGTTAAAAAAATTATCTTTTTAATAAGTAATTCCGTTCAAATTCAGCTCTTCATGTTTTTTTAAGCTAATTCTTCATGTATTATACTTTTTAATTGAGATTTTCTTTAAAAGAAAAAAAATTCTTTCATTCCAAAAAATACGAGAGGGGTACTTTAAAGAAGGGAGGACTTTAAAGGAGGTCTTACTTTATAGTTTGTTAAATCATACACTACCACAACGTCAAACACTAAGTACACCGTACTAAAGAAAACACTAATTACATTAAATAGGATAAAAAAGATGAAATTTATTGTAAATGGGATTTAAGTGATTTAAAGTTAATCTCTTTATGATTAACTTGAAAGTGATGTGCAGGAGAAAGTTTGTTTAAAATTAAAACAAGCTTTTAAGAAAAGTGATTTATTTATAGTGATTTTTATGAGAGTAGTTTGAAATTAATGCGTGCTTATCATTATAAAAAAAAAGTGTTTTTTTTTTATTATTAACTTATTTGAGAATGAGATTACAAAATTGTTTTTCTATAATTAGATAAAAGACGTTTTATGTACGTACACAATAACATGTTCGTTTAGAAAAAAACAACTTTTTTTATTCAAAATGATGATTATTTTTTAAAAGAGTTATATTAGATGCAAATAATAAAAAATAAAATTTAAAATTTATTTGAAAAGTAAATAAACAAAATTAATGTTGCATTCGTATTGACAATTTTTTTTCTAATACTATTTTTTTTTTTTTTTACTTTTTCCCTAACTTGACGTCTACTTTAGTTGGTTATTGTTATATCAATAATCAAATATATTATTACCTCCACCATTAGAATGTTGCTTTGTAGCCTAATTTATATTCTTTTAAGTTTTTAAGAATTTCTAAATATCCTCAACTTTTCTTTCTAACATCACTATTGGGATATTTCAAGTCATCAAGATAATATTTTCCTATAATAAAATAAATAACTGAAAGAAACGTCATAAAAAAAATTCATGATTTAAATTAAAATTAATTCAATGTATATAAAAAAATTACCTTCAAGAGAATAAATAAAACTAATATTTGGCTTTCAAAATATATCCGTGAAAATTGTAACATCATGAAAAAAACTAATACTATTCTGAAATACGGCAACTACTTATTTGCAGGAATGTGTATAATAATACAACTTCCGTCTCTTATTGCTAATAAAAAAATACAACTTTCGTTTATGGTTTATATGGATTTTTAAAGTAAGGTCAATAACAATCATCAAATTTGATATTATATAAAATAATACTATATAATATAAAAAGTACTCATATACTGTGATAAATAAAAGTACTCATATATTATGATAATATAAAAAAAAAACGATGATGCTTTTATTTTTAAACTCTTAATAGTTAAAAATACACCATTTAATTTTTATTGAGAAAAAAATAAATCCTGTTAAAAAACTTAAATTTATTTCAAAGTATGAGATGAAAATTAAAAAAAAAATCAATCAAAAATGATATTTTAAAAAAATAACATATATCATCCTAAAAGAAGCCCGTTGATGGCTTATTTTTATAATTCACCATTCTTCATTTGGTGCGATAGATTGTTTTTCATGATTCCAACAAAGAACTTGTCAACCAACTTTAAAAAAATACAAAATTATTTTAATGAATCTTGTTTGTTTTTTTAAATGAATTTGTCATGAGTACAATATATCATTTATTTTGGAAATTGTTCTCACAATTCTTCCACCCTTCTGTACTAAAATGTGTTCTTGGTTTATTTTTAGCATATATCTCTCCGAGGCATATTCTTAAAGAAAAGTTAAGTTTTCTTATCGTCAAATATTGTCTTTTTTAAATGATAAAATTATATTTAAATTATAAAACAATAACTTGTTATCAAAATACAATCATTTAAAAAATTTAGTCAATTGACATTATGAAAAGATATACAAACTAAATTTAATAATATAAAAACTTAAAAGCAAGTTTTTTAATAAGTTACATAAACATATTTATTCCTTCTCAACCTCATATTTTCTAGTGAAAATTAACACCCATCAAAAGATATTATATATTAAACTAAAAATTAGTATAAGTGACATCAAATATCATGTAATGTTTTAACTTATATACTTTCAAGTAAGAATATTTACATTTTAAATATCAATCGTAGTTTTTTTTTTTCTAATAATAAATATTCAATTCAACAAATATTAAGTTATTTCTTCTTATAATAAAGAAATTGATCCTACAAGCATAATATTAAAACTATAATACTATTACCAATTCTTTTTTTTTAAATAATTTACATGAAATAAACGAGAGAAATATTAAATATAATGTATATATATATATATATACATTAAATTAAACTATAATGCCACCTACTATTGAATAATGAGATAAAAGAAAGTATGATTATAAAGAAGAAAATGAATAGTGAATATTATCATCAACATTAAAAATAAACATGATATTGAGGGTTAATAGAATTACTCTTGGTCCAATTAACGGTAGCGACTCAGTACGATTATTATTACGAAGAATATCGTTAACCAGTATAAAGATAAAATTTGTGACTTGTAACAAAAATATGTATATGTAAATTAAATTTTAACAACTTATACAAACTTTGATTAAAATATTGAAACAGTTTAAACTGTAAACTCCTAATAAAAATAAGGGTAGTATAAATATCATAAAAGTTATTTCTTTATCTCAATATTACTTTATTCACTATATTATTTTGATAAGCTATACTCTAAATTCCATGTTGATTAAAATAAATTGTTTTTAATTTTTTTAACTTTGTTTGAAGTAAAAATTTATAACAAGTGTTTTTTAATTAAAATGTGTTTTCTCCTGAAAGAATTCAAGACACTTTTAGTTATGTAATCTTCTTAATTAGCAATAATTCGTTCGAATATCATTTGAGAATAATTTATTACAGAATATCAAGGGGATTGGACAAATGAAACAAACCGAAGTGTTACAAGTGAGAATTTGTAAGTTTGAGTTACTAATTTCTTTAAAATGAGATAATTACAAATATATATAATAAAAGTTTTATACATATAGTTTCTTCTTCTTAGATCTTATCTAAAAGGAAAGATAGAATATTATACAACTTGTAAGTAAATAGTTTAGTTGGTGAGGGACCTGAACTATAACAAAAGACAATAACAAAAAAAAATTAAAAATTAATAAAAAAATATTTATAAAACAATAATAATAACAATAATGATTTCTTTTTATTTTATTTTATAAACTTTTTATATATTTTTAGATGTTTTGACAAATGTTATATAATTTGTAATTATTTTAATTAATTTATAGGTCGTATTTTTTATGTCAAATTTGTATTCTATTAAGTTGTACTAAATTTACAATTTTAATTCAATTTTTTATAATCATTATTCTTTAAATTTTATTTAATTTTATCAAAATTTATTTTCAATAATTTGTGTGTATTTATAATAATTTTCATTTTTCCTAATAATATTTTAATTACATACAAGTTCGAAATATAAATAATTAATTGTATCTTCTTTTAAATTAATTTTAACCTTTTAACCAAAAAAATAAAATTACAATCTTATAATTTCATGAATTATTTTTTTATAACGATCAGAGTCAAACTTTGTAATTTTTTTCTTTCTCTTAATCTAAAAACATCATTTTTCTTTCTTTTTTTCTTAAGTTTATCATTCTCTTCTCCCATAAATCTAAATAAGACTTATGAATAGGTGTTCACCATTAATTTATGTGTATTTAACATGGAATAAATAATAAGGTAGTAGAAGGATAAAAAAAATCTAAATCAGGGCAAATGATATTTGTAAAAGCGTTTTAAGTTTTGTGTCTGGCATTATTTAATAATAATAATTAAACATCTTCTTCCTTTGTGCTTACAAATATATCATTGTTTTTGTTTTGGTACCGGCATATTTTCAAAATTTTCGTAAAATAAAAAAATATGTAGAGCTAATAGTTACGAGAAAAAATTGGCGGTAGAGAGAGGGGAAAGTTTGAAGGGTTCCCACGGAATTCACACGCGCATGACGTTCACGTGAGCTCATCACATCACAGCCTTTGTTGGTTGTCTCTCCCTGGCTTCCTCTTGAAAAAACTGGAAGAGGACCCCACGCGCCATTTTGGACTTTTGTGGTTTTTGGTGTGGCGTACGTCTTATGTCACCATCCCAAATCTTCTCTCCTCACACGCCACCACACACAGCTAATCCCCTACGCCTTCCCTCCTGGGCCGTCGGATTCGCCGACACCAACGTCCCCAGCAATCCAACGGCTTGGAAGGGCATAACAAAAGAGCGGAAGCAATAATGCAGGTGAGGCCTCCCCCAAAATAGAAACGCGATGAAAATTGATTTGAGAGGAAAGGAAAAGCGAAAGTAGTTGGAGAGAGGAATGAGAGAGGGACACGAAGAGGCAGAAAGCGACAGGGAGAAAGGTCGTAGGTGGTAGATGTGTGTATACTATCACATTATCATAATATCATAATATCATAATATGATCACATCCATGGCATGGCATGGCATGGCATTTAAAGATAAAGATAAAAGGCAGTTGCGGACACACCCCACCCTCTTCGCCATTGGTTCCTTTCTTGACCTTCCCTCCACTGTGGGACCCTCCTAAACCACAAAGAAAACTAGGACCGAATCTTCCTTAAAGCGATTAGGAAAGGGTAGATAAGCCTTGTGGGGTTGACGCGTGTACAGTGTATCTCAACCCCCCCCTTCCATCACGGGACCACTTCTGTTCATTCTTACCCTTTTAAATTCTCACTTACACTTTTAACACATTAATAATCCATCATTCCAGTTAATTGCAAATCAAACAGATTGTTCTCTGCTTCACTTGTTACGTTAATTTGAAACCTGAACTTGCTTCGAATAACTTTTCGGACATATCAACATTTCTTAATGGGTATAAAGTTGGTGCGCAAACTTTAACCAGCATTTCATAGATACCATGGACAAGATACCCGTCACGTGACACTAATTTGTTCCACTCTAAACTTAAGTTTAATAAATTTGTATTTTAGAAATCAGGTTCCATATGTTTCAATTCATATTTATATTCTATATTTTTCAATTCAACCTAACATTTTCTGCGTTATAATAATATTTACTATTTATCTTAAAATATATTGTAGAATATTTTTTTAATAATACTTTTATTCTTTAATTTTACAAAATAAATATATACGGTGTTTCTTTATCACAATCATCTTATATATAAAATAAAAAGAGTTAGAATTAGAAACTTATAAGGTGTTGGAGCTATTTTTTTTTTTTCAAAGTAAATTGCTTCCTAGTAAAAGGAACTAATAACCTAAATTTATTTAATTACACTGGTTTAAATGTGTTAGAAATAAATTAAACATATTGGATTATTAGTTTATATGAATTTAAAAATTTGAATTATTTACAGTATAATTAAGTTTCTTTATCTTAGTTTTGACTTACTTTAAAAGTTATTAGTCATAACTAGTTTGAAATATAACATGTGTTAAGCAAATAAGATTTTATTAGGTGTTTAAAACATATTGAAAGACTTAAAAATGGTAAATGAACATTTATATATTTATTATGAATCAATTATTTTTTTTATACATCATTTAAATATAAAATGATCGTTCGAGCAATTCTCAAAAATAGTCATTATGATATTGAGATAATATTATTGTTCAAGTGTCATACTATTTTATATCACTTAAACTATATAAGTTAAAGTTGAGTGAAACAAAATATCAAAATAATTTTTTTCTCTTTTATGACTCTTGCTACTTAAGTGACAGTGAAAATTTTGAAACTTGATATACAAAACTACATAATTTAAATATTGATACAATACTCAAATGACCTAACTTTTATTGTATGATCTTAAATTTAGATATACATGTCTTAATATACATTATATTATTCATTGAATTCATAAAAGACCAACACGTGATATAATACTGTGACTAATTCTTCATAAAAAAAACTTACAGATAAATTCATAAAGTGTGCAGATGGTATTCCTAACCTTAGGGCCTATTTATTCTTGAACAAAAATTTAAATTGAAAAGATTTTATTCAATCATCACAGATCAGTGTTTTGATTGATCAAGTCATTACAATCAAAAGTTTCAAAGCATATTCACAATATCAGCCTATCAATATAAATCCAATACCCAATAATTTAGCAATATCCTACGTACTTAAGATGATACGCAATAATTTTATCATTATTATCTTAACAAGAGAATACAAAAGTTTGCTACAACAAGTCTTTTGTTTGTTAGAACAAGAGTAAGATTAACATATTATAGAAGGTAAAATTACTTTATGAATCCATGAATTAATCGTTTTACAAATTTAATCAGGTATCTAAGCTATTTATTTTCAATTAAGTACTTTAAACCTTTATTAATTTTTTTATTGGATTCAAATCAAACCGTTGTGACTAAAAAAATTAACCACCTATAGACCTAATTGGATTCTAAATCCAATATTATCATTTTTGAGGTCTCCGTTGAGTATTTTTATCTCTCTAAGTACCCATTCTCCAGTTTTGAATCCAATATTTTTAACTAGATTTTTTTAACTAGTGATCACGTGTTTCTCCTTACAAACAACTATGTTACAAACTTATACAACTGATTCAAACATTTGATTTTATAATAAATGTTAGACGAATTGATCTAATTTAAAACAAAATACACGTTCAAAGATCTAATTAAAAGAAAAATAGTTCAAAGTCTTAATTAAAAATAATAAAAAAGGTCAAGAACTACATTGTAATTTATCCATTGTAGAAAAAATTTAAGCTACTTATTAAATTGAAAAGTGAATTCACAAGTTAAGTTCGAAGATAAAAACAAACCTTGATTTTTTTAGTGAAATCTTTCTTTTCAACCACATGCATTTTTTTTTTCATTTATACGATTTAAGTTATGAAATTTGTCAAAAAAATTCAGTTTCTGATAAAAAGGACCAATCCCATTAACAAAATGTCACAAACGTACGTTCAATTAATATAGAGGAATTAATTCAAGCAAGAAGATAGAAAAATATAATTAATTTTTTTTATTGTATAAATATAACAATACACATTTTTTATTGGTCACAGTTCAACTATATCGAACTACAAATCTTATCATATTTATAAAATTAACATATAAAAAATATTTAATATTTATCATGCCAAAGTAGGAAAGGGATTATTAGAAAGATGTGGTAGAATTGTTTAAAAGTATATTAATAATTTTTTACAGTAAACGATTAGTTTTTTTTTTGGTAACTGTAGAAATTAAACATAGCGTTGCCATTGCTAATTAATCCTATTTTTGTTCATCCATGGATTAGTTGAAGGGAAAAAACATGAATATTAAATGGAAGCAAATGTGATTTTATTAAAGTGTAAGTGAAAGCACATCACATGCCCTACGAGAGATATGCGGAAAGTGTCCAATGCTTGGCTTCATAGTTCCTGAAGTTTCTATCTGCCAAATTTTGAGTAAATGCTAAATTTGGGGACCAAGACCCTCTCAATCCCAACAAAGCTCCATCACTGAAAGTTACATATAAGAATAAAATAAATAATTTTATACATTTTTTTTTTTCATTTCATTTTGTTGACATGTTCTCTACTACACATCCAATCTTAGGTAAAGTGAGAGGTTGAAAATGTCATAATTAAAGAAAATACATATTATTATTATCATTATTATTATTATTTGATTTACATTGTGATAAGATTCTCCAAGTATCTGAGATAAAAAGAATTCCAAGCTCTTTTTAGGATATTTAACAATATATATTGTCTCTCGAAATACAGGTCACCCTAGGATGCAAGATGATTAGGTATTTGCTATGAGAATCTCCACTTACCAAAGTAATGGTAGGTGGCAGAGGTAGGTAAACGAGTATGATTAAGATTGGTTTGTGTTGCCTTATCTTTTTAATATTTTGATTCGGTTTGCTTATGAAATAAAAGGAGTTACAATTTTTTTTTGTTCTAAGTATAATATGCAAAAAATAACAAATCTAAATTATGATTATTGTGTGGCGTTCTTGCTTATTAATATTGAATGACAATTAATAACATGATCAATATATTAATAAAGCACAAGCTAATGAATTAATAAAGTTTTTAAATGACCGATAGTATGAAATCTACATTAATTAAATACTAAGAAATTGAATAAAATAAATTATTTTTTTAAATTAATTTCTATTTTATAATACTGTGGAGACTTATCCAACAACTAATAAACCAAACTCACTAAATTCGCAAGTTATGTAAACTTCGTTAAAGAAAACAAAATAAAAAATTCTGAACTAGTCTCATTTATACAGGACACTTGCCTTGACTCACAGAGATTGCCTGTTAAATGTAGTCTTTGCATACCATAAATTACTTGCAATGAATCAAAACGAAGTTATTAAGGTACGAATGAATCATAACTTATTGTATCTACCTCAATATATGTATATATTTTTGGATAATTATATTATTGATGTAAAATATTTATTGATTATATTAATAATTAGTTATTTTATTATAAAACTGAGTGTAATTGTTGGATTAATCTAACATTGATGAATATATATACATTCTTTACGGGTGTGATTGACGTTAAGTATTATTATCATGCATGTAAATATCACATGTTCTGTTAAAAGTACAACTTGATATCATTTAAAAATATTATTTTTTAATAGTTGATTAGAACCTAAACATTAATAAATATTTTTATATTTCACAAAATTTCAATAATATTTTAAATTAGTATTTACAATACTGAAAATAGAAGAAAAATATAATCATAATTAAATATGTATATAAAGATCCACTAATAATTAAATGATTTTTATGAAATATATGAAATATGTATCAAGATATACGTACTTCAACCACATAATATCTATGTTCAACCATTTAATCATTTTAAACAATTCCAATGTAATAAAAATATACTAAAAAATTATATAGAGAACACAATGTCATCTAAATTTGAAAGATTAAAAAAACAAAACTAGAGAAAGAAAACATACCTGCAATAAGAGAACCAAATATAGCAAAAGAGAAAGCATACCCACAAGAACTCATAAACAAGACCAAACAAAACAAGGGGAGAATGAGACATTGTGACAATGAAGAAGAGATAGAGACAATAGTGACAACATGAACCAAATAAGGCCAACAATAACATCATAACAAGCATGTATAGAGGCACAAAAAAGTGAAGTAAAACAAATAAAAATTATTGTAATTATAAATAAACAATGTTGTTGCTATAAGATTTGATGATGATTCTAAAACAACTATCATCCTATATTTTAACTTAATTTCAAAACTCATATTACAATTTTCAATAAAAGTTGCTCCATAACTATTTCGGTACAATTTCACTAATAGTTGATTTTGCACTAAAAGTTAAGTTATTTTATCATAAAATTTTGATTAATTATTTTTAAGTGAATTTTATTTATAATTACCGGCTTTTCCTTGCATAAGATTTAAATGTAAAAAATAATTTAAAATAATTAAATTTTGTTATATTGCAAATGATTAAAATGTAAAATATTATTTAAAATAATTAAATTTTGTTCTATTCCAACACAACTTATTAATGGTTGAGTTAATCGACAAGTTTGAATGGATCGTGATAGTTTGACACCACTATTCATAATTTACTCTTATTTGACACTATAAAATATTATTATTTTATTGATATATAATATTTTATTAATATAATACCGTGTTAAATGAATGTTATTAAGAATAATAGTGTCAATCCGGTTTGAATAAAGAATTATAATTATATTTGGACTTATATATATATA
>Ga0099825_1008528_pt1 | contig 12087 bp, 7 predicted proteins | sample SiratroredBW_FD_76838 | JGI IMG/M metagenome (GOLD analysis project Ga0099825, IMG submission 76838) | Root nodule microbial communities of legume samples collected from California, USA - Siratro red BW | ecosystem: Host-associated > Plants > Roots > Nodule | place: USA: California | collected...
AGAATAATTGGAAATAAATTGATTTTGAAATTAGTTGAAAATAATACACTGTTCTATTTTTTCAAAATAATTGGAAACAAATCGATTTAAGTTTACCGTTTGATTTTGAAAATAGCTAGAAATAATTCATTGTTCTATTTTTGGAAATAATTGGACATAAATTGATTTTGAAAATAACTCAAAATAATCCACTATTTTGTTTTAAAAATAAATTGATTTTCGTTCTCTGTCCTGATTTTAAAAAGTAATCCATTGTTCTGTTTTTAAACAATTCACTCTTCCTTTTTCAAAATGTATTGGAAAGAAATTGACCTAAATTTACCGTTTTGTTTTCTAAAAATAGTTGGAAATAAGTTGATTTGAATCTACCTATTTTTGGGAATAACTAGAAATGAATTTAAGTTGTTTGGAAACAAAGAGAAGAATCCATTCCAGCCATGTAACATTTAGTTTTCAAATTAATTGAAAGATAATATAGAAACAAGCAGTGAGGCGGAGAAAAATGGAGATAGGAATTCATTTTATATAAACCTCTCACTAGTAGAAAAAACGCTTTCTACATCGATTTTGGAGGACATTCTACATCAGTTACAGAACCGATGTAGTTGTAGGTGCAATAGAAAGTCTTGGACTTTTTACGTCAATTCTATAGTCGACGTAGTATGTGCATATATTATATCGATTGATAAATAAATCACTGACGTAAATTACCAATTCTAATAACGCTCGGGAGGAGATACTACGTTGATTTTGGCTCCCAATCAACGTAGCATGTACCCTATTATGTCAGTTGGGAGCCCACAACAGACGTAATCTCTATTTGAAAAAAATCCAGAATTTTCTAAGAGGAGATACTACGTTGATTAGGCTTCCCAACCGACGTAATATGTATCATATTATGTCGGTTGAAAGCTCACAACAGATGTAATATCTCTATTTTTTAACGAAAAAATCCAAAATTTTCCAGAAGGAGATACTACGTCAGTTGTGGCTCCCAACCGACGTAGTATCTACCCTATTACGTTGGTTGGGAGCCCACAACAAATATAATATCTCTATTTTTTTTTTTTAAATTCTAGAATTTTCCAGACTTCTTTGATAAATATCTAATACATACAAGGAAATATCACAACAATTACCAGAATTTTTTAACAAGTATAGATAGGTGAAATAAAAAAATGTGAAAAATACTGAAAAATAAAAAATAAATAGGAAATGATAGAATTTTGAAAAAACATGTATGTTCGAAGACCCTTTGGGAATTGTCCAAAAGCTTCGTTACGTCATTTCGAGCAACTGTCATTTTTGGAGTGTCTCAATCTGAGCTCTCTATCAAAAGTTATGACTGTTTGAAGTTTTTTCTTCCTAAATTTTTGAAATCCTAAATCTATTATAAATCTATAAAATGTTAAAACTCTACCATCAAATATACACTAAATCAAGTTGCTAATAAAAAATTTGGATCCAAAATAAATTTCTAACTATTTTTAATGAATTTTACAAAACTTATTGGAGACGACCGTGGAGTTTGCGCACGCCAAATGAATCCTAGCAAAACCAGTGAACACAAAGATACAAACCAGTGAGAAGAGAAAGCGGGACCACGCGAAATACAAATGAAAATCAGTGAGAAGAGCAAACGACACCACCCACAATACGAAACTGTGAATGCAAAGGAGGAAATGAAGTGAATAAAGTTAATAAAGGCACGTGAAACAACTTCGAACGGGGAAATGCCATCGATCGACATCATATCTTTCTTGCCACTCAATGTATTCAAATTTTGATTGTTTATTTTTTTCAGTCTTTCCTACTTCGGTTATTAAGAAAACCGATGTAATATCTGTTCAAATATTTACAAAAATATCACCACATTTTTATTTACGTGGGTTCATTTTTAACTGACATATTATCCTATCGTAGAATGTACTTTTTGTACTAGTGCCTATGTCTATGGAAAATGGATCTAAAAAAAATGAAGAGAGAAAAGGACGAAAAATAGAGGAACCAAAAAAAAAGAAAAAATGAGAGGAAGAAGAGGACTAAGGATTGGCGTGAGATTCTCTCACAAGGAATTCGAGAGAAAAGAAGAATAATAAGAAAGTGCAATTTAACTTCGTCATACATAGGTAATGTTTGAATTGTTTGGATCTTTGAATCGTTTTCACATTTTGTTGTTAGATCCCATGACTTTTATTTTCAAATTACTATCATCCATGGCTATTTTCTTATTATGGTCTCCATAAACCATGTCAAAATAATACTGTAAGTAATCCTAAATGATACATTTTATGCTCCAATAGACAATTGAAATAATATAAAAAGAAGAGAATATATTTTTTTTGTCTGGACTCGTATTTTTGGATTATATCTAAATTTAACTCCCAAGTCATGTGATTGTCTTCTTCCTCTACCCCTTTTGTGAGTCAACCAATGCCACCACTGGTACTTCCACAGTGGTTATTAGTGTACATATAAGTGCCCATTTTATGAGTCAAGCAATGTCATCGTTGGTGCTTCCACAATAGATATTATTGCATATATAAGCGCCCATTTTTATGAGTCATGTTGTCGCTGGTGCTTCGACAGTGGTTATTACTATACATACAAACACCCCTTTATGAGTTAAGCAATGCCATTGCTGCTACTTCCACAATGGTCCTTACTACACCTATAAGCGTGCTTTTATGAGTCTGCAATACCACCATCGTTTCCTCTACAAAGGTTATTGTTGTGTTGATACCGAAAGCTTTAACCTCAATCGAATGCCTCTAACCCAAAACTAAATGTCTCTAACCCAAAATTGAATGCTTCTAACCCAAAACCGAATGTCTCTAATTCAAAATTGAATTCCTATAACCCAAATCCAAATGCCTTAGAACCAAAACCAAACGCATCTAATCCAAAACTGAATGGTTCTAACCCAAAACCAAATGCCTTTAACAAAAAATCGAATGCCTCTAACCCAAAACCTAATGCCTTTAATCCAAACCTGAATACCTCTAATCCAAAATCGAATGCCTTAGAACCAAAACCGAATGTCTCTAATCCAAAACTGAATGCCGTGGAACCAAAATCGAATCCCTAAATCCTAAATTGTGTCTCTAATCGAAGACCAAATGACCGTGACCCAATACTGGATGCTTCTAATCAAATATCAAGTGCCTTAAATCTAATACCGAATGACTATTCCAAAATCCTTAGTCGAATACCTTTAGAAAACTTTTACCGAAAGCCTTTACCAAAAGCCTTTACTGAAAGCCTTTTCCAAAAACCTTTTCTGATTACCTTTTGGCAAATGCCTTTATCAATTGTTGTATTAAGATTCTGTATCTATTTAGTTTAGGTTTTTTTTTTTCAATTTTTGCTAAAGAACCTAAAAGTAAATAACAAATATATAAATTAAAAAATAAAAAATATCAAAACACCAACAAACAATTTTCTACCAGAACTACATAAACCCTGATTTTCCATCATGGATGGAAATACGTAAGAGCAAGGTTGATCCTTGTCGAGCCCACAAATAAAAAAAGTATTTGTTTTTACTAGCATTTTCGTTTCTTCTTTTGGGGAAAATAAACATTCTAACAAACCACACTCATTTCGTTCATTTAATTAAATATATCGTTTTAGGACGGATGTTCTAGAGGTGTTAATATCTTCCCTAACCAACTCCCAAACCTTTTATTTTGATTTCGCAGACCATTTCCTTATCTTTTGTTTTTTCATAGTTTTCCATAATAAACTATGATGGCGACTCCTTTATTTGTTTTTTCAGTACTAACCCCTCTCCATTAATTCTAAAATTTCCTATTTTTCGGATCATCATCCCCCGTCATGATTCCGGTTGCGACAGATGGCGACTCCACCAGGGACATTCTTGAGAGTCAAGCCAATTTAATTAAATAAGTAAAAAATAAGTGCGGTTTCTGAATATTTATCTTTTTCATTTTGTATATATGTTTGTTTACTTTTCATGCTTTTACTATTACTGTTAAACATTGAATCTTATGATAGACAATATGTTATATATTTTGCCTGAGAATTTTTCTGGTTGTTTTGTAGGTGGGGGTAGGGTATGTATTGCTTCTCCCTTCACACACACAAACACATTATTACATATCATGAGTCGGGCCCTATACCCGGGTCTGGGAAAGGTTAGAATTAGAAAGTGGTTGTTATCAATATCGATGGGATGTACTTCCTTTCTTGGCTTTTTCGAAAACCCCAACTAGAGTTTGTTTCCTTCATTTGCATTTCCACAAAGACGTCGTTTACCTACTGCTGTGGTAATGCAGTAAAGGGAGTCATAGGTCTAGTGGCCTTCAATCTCTAAGGATTAGGAAACTATCCTATGTGAGTGTGCACTTACAAGCATAGATCTTAGGTTTCGAACCTTGATTAGGGCATTAAGGGATAGGTTTCTGCGTCTCAATGTTTCACCAGCTGCTTTTAGACATAAATTTACACAGTAAGAATTACATTTATAAGAAAAGGGGATGAAGAAATATAATCTCATGCTTTCCTGCACTAATGCATTACATGCATTTCATAGTCTCACATGTCTATTATTTAAAAAAAAATAGTAAAATTATAAAGTTGTGTCCATGTCATCATGGAATTTAATATGGGGTTTGAAATTGATACAGTCTGAATTGAGAGGTTTGAGGAAGAAGATAAAGATCAAAGTAACAGAAAATGATTTAACCACCAACAAAGTTTATAGCACTAGCACCTATAAATAAGAACTTCTTAAATAATTTGAAAATATGTGATTTAGCTAAAGGATTAACAACTAGAGCTATGGCCAAGAAGATACAGAAGACAGGGATACAACTAACCTTAGCAGGCTCAAGCTCCTATCATCATGTGTCAAGCTTTAATTTGTATATTTGTATAGAATAAAATAAGATTTTTGATTGTAGTTAGGCCAAGTAGAATAGGCTTTCGACCTTGTATCTGGGTTTAAGAGTATATTAGGATTAGATTGGGTTTTTAATCTAACTAGGATTTCATTGAGGCTTCCAATAGCCCAAGAGAACCCTAGGCTGGTTTTGCTTGAAAAGGTGTGCACCTCATGCTTTCATTGTTCATTCACGGTGGAAACACGTGCGAGCATGTAGGAAACATGACTCACTTGGTGCCCACGTTTGAAGGATTTCAAACTTGAATTTTCCCTCTCTTCTTCTCCTTTGCTTGGCCGGTTGTGTAGGCTATAAATAAGTTAACTCCCCTATTTAAATTCACTTATGAACGAGTATAGAAATGCTTCCTAATTTTTGCCATTATTTGTTTATGACTTCTCTCCGGGTTAGTCTCCTTCTTATACTAGAACCTAAACTTCTTTCTAGATGAGTTGGCCTTACCTCTCATCTAGACACTCTCCTAAATCTATTTCAAATCATTGAATCCTCCTCTCCATCCCTTCCTTTTTGTGCCATCTCTCAAACTCCAATCAAAGAAGAAATTACAAATCATTGAAAAAAAACTTTATCAATATGTTTATCTCTCAATCTGACTTGATTTCGTAATGTGTTGTCAAGAATATATTGGTTAAAGCATTAAACTCCTCGCCTTGATTTCTCAAGTTACAACCACCTCTTTTTTTAGGCAAGCTACTTAAATTGGCAAAAATGATTTAGTAATGTGTTATTTTATTGATATAGAGAATCTCGATATATCATTCTCCCTTTCTTTCCAATTAATTTGGTTTCAGTTCTCAAGCTCTATGAATAATTTATGCATGTGTTGCCTAACGATTGGTTAATCTCAATGCACTGTCAAAAAGATATATTTAGAATTTATGACGGTGAATAGTTACTCTGCTTTAATTCCTTAAATTCATGGATATCTTTTACTAATAGATAAATTTAAGAACAAAATGACAACTGGAGCTTCGAGATAAAGCGAACAATATCTTAAATGTAATGACTTTAACGATTCTATAATGAACGTAAGGTTGGAATATTGATATTGTATGTAGAAATGAAAAAATAGTTCTAAAGATGAATCATTTTTTCTTTTAGTTTGTTTCTATATACTCAATAATCCAACATAATTTAGAAGTTGAGGTTATGGACAATTTAAATATATTTTTTTTTCTAAATTTTTTAAACCACTTTTTCAGGACAAAATCATGATAGAGCTTCGAGCTCTAAAAGAGACAATACCTGTAATTATCTTAACGATGTTATTTCAATATAAATGAGACCGAAACAATTTTTACTTTACTTTTTTGTTTATTTGCTGCATTTTTAACCTGAGCAATTTAATTCGTTCGAAGTATAACAACACTCATTTTAATTCCATGGAAGTATAACAGCACTATGTAATAAATTGCAAAGTGCTTTGATAATTAATGATAACAAGCCAAATTTGAGTTAAAATACACGTAAATTATGTGAATGTGATCTATTTGGTTTGTCTTCAAATATATTATCTTGAGTCCATTTAAATTAAAACATGATGTCACACTATAGTTTTGCATAGTACTTCAGCTTTGACTTTTACAGATGATGGGATGTCTAAGATAACTAATACAGATCTTCACTTAAAATTCTTATTATTATCAGTTTATTATAGGTGGACATCTCTTAAGCATTCAACAAACAAGTTGGAAGTTACCTTTATAAGAAATCCACGAAGCTCAGAAAAAGAGGCTTAACACCTTTACATCTTGGATAAGAGACGTTCTTCCGGTAAGAACACATGGAATTTTGTCGACACAGATTGCATATGGGAAAATCTCATGTGTGCCACCGTCTAGATCTTTATCAGTGTGGAGGGTCATACATTTGAATATATTTTATGAGAATTTATGTTGAGAAAAGGTCAATAAATATATTTTATTTAAACGGGTATAGGTTAGCATAATTTGAATATATGTTAAATAGAAGTCCTTACACTAACACTGGATAATACAAACCATCTTATGAGAATTCAATTTCTTACAATTTGAATAAAAGAAATATTCTAAAAAATAATAATATAAATGGTACGAAGTCTCTTAGACTATATTGAGGGGCCAATACAACAACTACAGAGCTACTTATTCTTAAACCAATCGACTCCTTTATAGATTCTATCATTTCAGTGAAAATGTGAAAGTCTTTATAAGTGTTATGACAAAGAAGGTGTGATGTTGAAACTTATTAAAGTTCGTGGGTATTGGAGACATCATTTATGCAAATGTCATGCGGTGTTGCTTACAATTTGAGGTACAGAGGAGATCAGAAGAAAATCAACATTGGATGCATGATCATATTCTGATACAATATAAACCCATTAGTCTTTCTTTTTCATATCCACAAGGTAGGACTTGTATTGTCTATTATAACACGTTGCGTTGGTATTTAAGAAAGTCCTTCAGGACAGCACCACATGCTATGTCTCTCCTTTGGTCCTTTGACTGTTATCTCATATCCATCCTTCACCAATAATTCAAGTAACCAATTAATGCATATCCTTTTATCTATATATATACTCATGGCTGTAAGCATTTAGGACCAACACAAATCATTCACATCCCAAACCATTCTAAATTCAAAAGCTTTTACTCAACATTTCTCACACTGTTCTGTTCTCATATCAATACAACAATGGGTTTTCGTTTACCTGGCATCAGAAAGGCAATATTTGCAGCAAATCAAGCATCTTCGAAAGCAGTTGATGCACAAAAGGGGCACCTTGCAGTCTATGTGGGAGAGAAAATGAAGCGGTTTGTGATCCCTGTATCATACTTGAACAAACCTTCATTTCAAGACTTATTGAGTCAAGCTGAGGAAGAGTTTGGATATGATCATCCTATGGGTGGCCTCACAATTCCCTGCAGTGAAGAAGTCTTCCAACGTATAACTTCTTGCTTGAATGGACCATAAATGTCATACTTTAGGAGACTAACATAGATTAGTGGAGACATCTTTTTACTTTAGGCGTCTTCTCAACTTGTAAACATCTCCCTTTTGTGAGAAGAACGATATTTAATTGTACAATGAAAATGAATTAAACTATTCAAGTAGCTACTCAGTCTTTTTAGTTTACCAATTTCAATGTTTTCTTCTCTCTGTAATGCCAAGGTTAAGTTCAGTCCAAAAACCGGACTTTGTTCTTTGAAATTTCAAAGCGAGCATAGATCACACGGTAGAGTGAAAATATTTTCACTTGGACTAAAGAGGAAATAAATTTAATTCAGACAAACAATGTTTAGTTTATTGATAAACATACATAGCAAAGTAAAATTTTAAGAAGCTAGGGCCTTAATAAAAGAGGTTGGTTCTCTGCTCAAATAGGTGTGGGTGCAACGTAAAAATTGGACTTATCATCGAAGTTTATTTTTTTCCTTCAATAAACATGGCCTACTCAGTAACAGAAGCTTTATTTTATGCCATCATCAATGGTATGGCTCATCATCTATAACACTATGTCCGGAGAAGTCAAAGAACAAATTCTTTCCAGTAACTTTTGTCTTTCAGATAAGATCATCATCAAACTAAGACCCTGCTATGCTAGAAGCACACATTTAAACAAAAATGTGTTTGAAGAATGTCCAGTGTTTAGCATTTTGATTCAGAAAAAAGAAAGTGTCTTCTGTACAAATTGGCCAATAAACCTGCCCAACTCTGTAACAGAAGCTTTATTTTATGCCATCATGAATGGTGAGGCTCATCATCCATAACACTATGTCTGGAAAAGTCAAAGAACAAATTCTTTCCAATAACTTATGTCTATCAGATAAAATCAAATTAAGACCCTACTATGCTAGAAGCACACGTTTAAATAAAATATGGTTGAAGAATGTCCAGTGTTTAGCATTTTGATTCAGAAAAAAGAAAGTGTCTTCTCAAGAAATTGGCCTCATGTAATATATCTCAGTCTATATTAGCACTATTTACAGCTCATTCAAGTGAGAGGTAACATTTTAAAATTCATCCTCCTTGCACGGTCATACCATGTCTCATCTTATCTCCAACATATGGTGTTGTCTCACAGGTCTCTTTCAAGGATTAGGAAGTTCACTGGTAGCGATATTCACCTTTCGAGATTGTGGCCAACAAATTACGCACCTGAGAATCTATAGTTTTTTTATGCATTGCGATGGATATAACAAGTGCAATGGTGGACACATGCTTCTCCAAATAATCAAGATGACAGTTGTATTGATATGCCATATATCAATGATATCAGTGACAAATAGCAACCAGTAAATCTTAAGCAGACTAGATTGGCAACTCTGAGTAAGTGTTTGGAGGTACGAAGAGAACCAATGTTCAATACATTATCATCACAAACTTTGAACCACATTTTTTGTGTACGGCAAATTCTAACTCTCACCGCCCCATTTAATAATCGTCAACATTCAATTTTTTCTTTGCAAATGAGGAGACATTTTGGTCTTCACTAGAGAAGGAGGACACTGTTATCTTAACTACTATCACATGTTACGTTCATTCATGAGACAGTTCTCAAGACAACACCATATGCCCTTGTCTCTCGGCTGGTCCAATAATTCTTGTAGCCAATTGCTTTTTACACATCTTTTCTCTATAAATATTCAATCCTTCAAGCGTTTAGAACCAATACAAATCATTCACATCCTAAAGCATTCAAAACTCAAAAGCTTATTCTCAAGACTTCTCTCAAACCAACAAAACAATGGGTTTTCGTCTACCTGGTATCAGAAAGTCACTTTTTGCCGTAAATCAAGCCTCTTCAAAAGCGGTGGATGCGCCAAAAGGCTATCTTGCAGTCTATGTCGGGGAGAAAATGAAACGGTTTGTGATCCCTGTATCATACTTGAACCAACCTTCATTTCAAGACTTGTTGTGTCAAGCAGCGGAAGAGTTTGGATATGATCATCCCATGGGTGTCCTCACAATTCCTTGCAGTGAACAAGTCTTCCAACATATAACTTCTTGCTTGACTTCAAAATAAATCGCATACCTTTGGAGACTAACATAGATTAGCCAAGACATTTTGTACAATAGGCGTCTTCTCAACATTAGACTCACAAATTCATATTACGTGATTAAACACGGCTTTGTCAATACTATACAGCCATACCCTTCGTATCATTGTAACAGAGTTACAAATTCTTTAATAGTGGAATCAAGCATTTGTTTCCTACTAATTTTACTTTTCTTTAATTTATGGTTTGGATAGCTTTAATTTGACTCGTTTTTCATTAGCAATTAACGGATAACAAGTTTACTTACAATATGGTATTCGTGAAAGAGATACATTGTTATGTAGGATTATTGACTCTAAATCAAGTACAACACACCATTAGCTAAAGAATTTAATGATCTAAATCAAGTACAACAGACCATTAGCTAAAGAATTTAATGAGACGGTTAGACTCTCTGATATGAAGTTGGAAAAGACTGTCTACTATAGACAGTCTAATAGTGCTCAGATAAGTTAGACCGTGTTTATTATAACTGTCTTAACATATTTTGTTTAACATATTTTGTTTTAAACGATTTTCTTTTACTTCTTAGTATAAGCTTTGTATATAGAGATTTTGGGGGTTTAGACCAAACACCCTGTATTGTGATTAGACTTTTTATATAGATCGTTTGTTATTAATAAAAGTTTTTTCTTCAATCGTGTTCCTGTATTTCTTGCTTTGATATTGTTGATGAACCCAAAAATTGGTGCGTCTATGGAAAACAGGAAAATAAAGTCAAGCAGACCACCAAGTCTGGGAGAAAGATTTCGAATTATGGAGACTTGAGATGGAGACCATCTTAAATCGACAAGGTTGTGTTGATAATATGAAGGATGGGGTGAACATGGCAGTGCCTATATCTTAGAAAAAGAAGGCTAATATGATCTACAAAATAAGAAGCTCCATAATCCTATGTCTTAGTGATAAGGCACTAAGAGAAGCTGCAATGGATAAGATTATTGTATCGACGTAAGTGAAGCTTGAGTCATTATATATAACTACGTTGTTAGCACACAAAAGAAGCAACAACTATATTTGCCGAGATGACCAAGTCAAGAGCGATGGCGGAACATATAAAATATTTTAAAAAGTTCTTGGACTTCCTAGAGAACATTATGTGAAACTAGATGATGAGGATACGACTTTACTTCTCCTAAACGCCTTACCCAAGACGTATAAACACTTTAAATACACTTTGTTGTTTGGAAAGGAGCAAACCATTACTTTAGAGGAAGTGCAAACCTCAATAAGGTCGAAGGATCTTCAAATGCTTCAGGAGTCCAAGGGGGACGAAATTGGTTGAGTCTGAACATGTCCAAGTCAAAGGAGAAGAAAGAGAAGGAGTATAAGGGGAAGAAGATGAAGCAATCCATGTCAAACAATCAAGTTAAGTGCTACCGCCACAAGAAATGTCACTTCAAGTCAAGTTATCCAAACAAGAATAGAAATGGGATAGGCAAGAAGCCTCAATCCAAGAAGGAATCTGCTAATGTGGTTGTAGCATCTGATAGCTAGGGTGTTGCTAGTGTCTGTGTTTGATACATAGAGGAGTTGGAAACATGTGCGAGCATGTAGGAAACGTGACTCACTTGGCGCCCACGTTTGAAGGATTTCAAACTTGAATTTTCCCTCTCTTCTTCTCCTTTGCTTGGCCGGTTGTGTAGGCTATAAATAAGTCAGGTCCCCTCTTGTAAATTTACTTATGAATGAGTATAGAAATACTTTCTAATTTTAGCCATTATTTGTTCATGAGTCATCTCCGGGTTAGTCTCCTTCTTATACTAGAACCTAAACTCCTTCCTAGTTGAGTTGGCTTCACCTCTCATTGAGACACTCTCCTAAATCCATTTCAAATCATTGAATCCTCTCCTCCATCCCTTCCTTCCGTTTGCGCCATCTCTCAAACTCCATCAAAAGAAGAATTTACAAATCTTTGAGGAAGAACTCTATCAATATGTTTATCTCTCTCAATCTGACTTGATTTTATAATTTGTTTTGGCAGGAATTTATTGGTTAAAGCATTAAAATCCTGACCTTGATTTCTCAACTTACAACCACATCTTTTTTTAGGCAAGCTTCTTAAATTGGAAAAATTGATTTAGTAATGTGTTATGTTATTGATCAAGAGCTTCTCGATATAT
>Ga0099825_1008529_pt1 | contig 12085 bp, 7 predicted proteins | sample SiratroredBW_FD_76838 | JGI IMG/M metagenome (GOLD analysis project Ga0099825, IMG submission 76838) | Root nodule microbial communities of legume samples collected from California, USA - Siratro red BW | ecosystem: Host-associated > Plants > Roots > Nodule | place: USA: California | collected...
AAAAATAAAAAAAAAAAAAAATATATATATATATATATATATATATATATATATATATATATATATATATATATATATATATATATATATTATACTAGTGCGTATGAAATATTATATTAAAAGTATCATTTAAAAAAATTTAAAGACAAATTTAAAAGGTTAATGTTCTTTATATTTTGAATACATGTTTTAATACTTGTTAAAATTTATTATAACCTCTATCATGCTCTTGTGATGATGCTCCTTTTACATTGTCTATTGATGCAAACATTATGTTTAGAAAGGAAACACTTCTATTTATTATTGAATTTAAATTGATCTCATTTTAAATTATTTATTTTTCAAATGTTTTATTTAGATAAGATAATTTAGATTTAGTTAGATAAGTTCTCAAAAAAAAACTTTTCATTTTTTATTTGTAAAACTTTTTTTCTCAATTTATATTAAAGAATATTATTTTCAAGTTATGAAATACTAAATCGGGTCAGTAAAATAACATTGGGTCAAGCTCATGCTGGTCGAGTTGGGTCAACCTAGGTCAGAGTCAAGCCAAGGCAACCTAAACCCAAGTTGAGTCGAGTCAGTTTGGTCCAAATTAAACTAAGAGGTTCAAGCTCAAGTTCAACCGAGTAGGCCTAATCGAGCTTAGTTAATCCCAATCCAGGTCAAGCTTAGCCGACCCCGACCTAGGTCAAGTTGTATCAACCTGAGCTCAAGTTGAGCCAAGTTGGCCCAGGCCTAGATCGATTCGAGTCAGGAAAAGGCCATTTAGTCGAGTTGGGGTGGGTTCACATTCATCTGCGTTAAGGTCAACATTAAGCCAAGTTGGGCTAGACCCAAGTTGGTCCTAGTTTGACGAAGATCAAATTTGGCCTAATTCGATCAAGACTATGCCAAGTTAAGTATAACTGGGCTCAAGTTGACATAAATAGGGTGAGTTAAGTCAAGCTGAGTTAGTTTGGAACAAGGTCAAGCCAATCGGTTCAGACCAAGGTCGAGATGAGTCAACCTGAGCACAGGTCGAACATAGTCAAGGCAAGCCTATATTCACTCGAGTCGAGACGGGTCCACATTTATCCAAATCGAGGTCAATGAAGTCCAGGTAGGCCATAGCCCGATCAAGACAAGGTCAACTCAATCTCAATCATGACCACGTCAAGTCGACCCAAGGTTAAGCAGATTTGACCCAGACCTAAGTCGAGCTAAGTTGTCCCTGATGTGGTCAAGCTGAGTTAGCATGGGCCTAAGTCGAACTGAATTAATAGAGTCCAAGTCAAGCTAAGTTGGGATGAGATCACATTCAGCTGAGTTGGGCTAGGTCCATGTCAAGTAAAGTTTGGTCAAGTCTAACTCGATTTAGGCACAGTTAGGATAAAGACAAATTATATCAGATTTGACTAAACCAAGTTAAGTCGTATTGGATTGAAACATCAAGTTGAGATCATGTCAAAATAAATTGGATCGATTTTGCATATTGAGGTAAGTCACCCCAAGTTAATCTAAATCAGCTTAAACTTAGATCGACCCAAACTAGATAAACAAAAAAAAAAAATTATAATTCTTACTTTTTTTAAGTTAAATTTAAAATTCTTTAATTATAAGTTAATTCAATTATTTTAAAATTTCTTATGCTAATAAGATATTTTGTTATAAAACATTTTTTTAATAAATAATCACCTTCTTAAAATAGCCTTTAATGGTGTGCTCGGTGATCATATTATTTAATGAGATTTATTTGTAAATATTTCATGTAAGTTATAGAGACTTATTTGACAACTTTTCTCAGTTTTCAATTTCATTTTTCTGTTTCTTTTTCTTTTTTATTCAAATGTTGTCTTCCTCTTTCTGAATACCTAACAGTTGAAATTATTTAAATAAATAACTATTTTTTTTAATATTAGTCAGAGTGGTGTATATTAAAAAATTATTATACTAACACATCGGGTTCATATAGATACTTAACAAAAAGGAGACCTTTTCTTAGACGCTTGAATAAAAATACACTAATATGAATAGAATAAATATATGACTTGGATATATTTTATTTCAAAAATTGAAAATTTTCTTTTTATCCACATATTTAGCAGTTTATCATAGGCTTTACAAATAAAATAACTTAAAATATAATAGTGAAAAATTAATGAAATTTATAAGAAATTATATTATGTAGTTACGGTTCTAAGAAAAAATAGATAAAAAAAATTCAGATCAATATTTAAAGATAAACATATTTAATTAATTTAAAATTACAAAAATTCAAAACGTAATTGAAAACACACTTCGAAGAACAAAAACTATAAAAACGACATGTGTGCAAATCGAGTCATTGACATTGATTGTTAACGGACACGTGCATCCTCATCGAATAATAAAGAATTTAATGTATCTATTTTCATATATTACATACAAATAAATCCCCTTTTTGATGTAGATTGTTTATGGAGTTACACTTAAAAAATTTGGAGAAATATACTATTTTACATGAGTTATTATTAATATATATTTATATTTTTATTATTTATTTAAATTGAAACAGTTTTGTGATATAATATTTTGATTTATTATTTTTAAAAATTAAAATTGATTATTTAAAATACTTATCTCTTAAAAATTATTGTTTAATATTTTATTATTTCAGAATGAATGAGATAATATTTGAATAATAAATAAAAATGGAAAAACAAAAAAAAAACTAAAAAACCCCTTCGGATACACTTGTAATATTAAAATTTAATATTATTAAATGACAAACGAATACATATTTACAAATCTACTTTAATTTATTCATTTTTTTCTATTTAAAAAAGAACATATATACACATATTAAATAACCATAGACATGTAAATGAAACATATATAACATTACGAAGGAATATGACCTGATTAAAATGCAAATAATTGTAATTTTTCTCCAAATTTGATGAATTTCGTCTGTAGTTTTTAATAAATTTTAAACCATATAAATAAATGTGTTACAAAAAAATTGTATTAAAAATAAGGTTAAAATTTTTTTGCCGATAAATTTCAATCAATGAGTTATTAAAAAAGTTAGTAAATACGTACTCACATTTCCTAATTTAAAAATCCACTCACTGTTAGTTTCACTACTTTAACTCAATTCCTTCATATTCTCCCTCCAATTGTTCATGCCTAACAAAACATAAATATTTTTTCCCTATTCTTTGTAATCATCGTTCACTTTTATACACTATAATGATTTGGTATTCAAAATTTATCTTAAAATATACATATTTATTATTAAAGTTAAATAAAAAACTTATCATAAATGATATAATTAGATAAAATGATTTTAGATTTTATTCTAATTAAATTTATATTTATTGTTGTCTATTTTTTTAGTAATTTATATTCATTAAATATATTAAGCATTATCCTTAATAATTAAGAAAACTGTTATAGTTTAATCACATGCGTGGAAATATATGCTGCTAGGTTTCTACTCCATGGATGTTTTTCACTAATTAGCACTAACTGAACTTATTCTTGCTTAATTATAATAATTCAACGCGTAATAACATGCATCTCTTCTGTCATAGGGCATATTTTTGTCTATTGTCTTCCCCACCCACTGAATTCCAAAATACCACCATATATATATATATATATATATATATATATTTCAACTTGGACGATGCATGTCCATTCATTCATTTCCCACTATCCAAGAAGATGTTGATAAGCCATATCAATACGTAAGGGTCATTGAAGAGGTACCTCGTGAGGTTTTGGCAGAACATGCAATCACCAATTTTTTCAGTTCATGTGCAAATTTTAAAGCTTAAACAAGACAAAAACGGTACTTGAATTTTTTTTTTCGTTTTTTTCTAATCCGTGTGCTTTCATTAATTACTCCTCGTTCTTGATTGCTCGCAACACTGCTTGCTTCACCACTTGCGCGTCAACACTGTCGTTCTTGTGACTCTGCAAAATAAGCTCTTGTCAAAGTTTAGATGAAAAATTTAGAGTATTGCTGGTTGCATCATATTTTATTTTCTATAAATATTATCCCCTTTTGACATTATGTAACTATTGCAGCTCTACACTTTGTTGCCACATCATATACTCCATGCAACAACAAAAAAGGTAGAATAACCAACCCAATTAAGGTTTTTAACTTCTGTTTTTTAGAGAAAAACTTAAATTATTGTTGTTGCTGTGAACAATGTTTTAATCTGAAGCAGATATTTGATTTTAAAACTGCATGTATATGAAAAATTCTTCTATGCTCCTCCTCCAGGAAATTCTTCCTCTTGGAGCATATAATTATATTATTAAATTCTTCAATCTGAATGAAAAAATAATATATGTTCTTTTCCTAATTTACTACAAAGTACGAGGTGTATAGCAAATAGGGTAAAAAAATTTCTGTCTCAACGAATTGATATCAATAACACACATGGAGTATAACACATCATTAAGTACAATTTTTGTTTTTCTTCAAAACATGTATGGATCCATTCGAGTATCTAATTTCTGTTACTTTGGAGCCTCAGAACCATGAAAGAATTTCTCAGCAAGACTTTACAACTACTCGTGTTGTTTCTAATTTCTATGAATGTATATATTTGGATTGTTTATACATACGTTTCGGAACTGATATATATGTGAACCAAGTATAATTAGGAAAGTTGTGTGAAGAGGTTATTTTTGTACGTATTTGAAAGGAAAATAGTTAAACAGAAACTTTTATAATATTTATATATTTGTCTTACTTCTCTTCCCACAGCTTCTAGCTGGAAACTGTCTTCACAAGAAACCCTAGCATCAAGCACATCAAGGCCAAGTTCTTCGAAGGCTTCGAGTATACACACGAGCATACCAGGGCTATTCTTCTCTAAAAGCACATTAATGAGGAAACCCTTTTTTAGGGTTTTCACAGTTACCTGCAAAAATATCAATTTTATAAGATTTATCAATATGAACTCTGCTAAGTCAGACGAAAACTCTTACCACCCCTAATATCTCTTTTCCAAGTTAAATCGAATTATTGAATGTTTAATAAGATCTTTATTAATTTCTACCCAGAAATTCATAAGAATCTATGAACAACAAATTAAATGCAGCAACAAGATTAATAAGCACCGTAGGTAGTTCATCAATTTGAGAGTTTGATGATGATTCCGTGATCCCCAGCTCCGAGTTCAGTCCCTCCACCTTTTGTTTCAACTCCTCTATGTATTTTGAGGCATCTACAATGATTGAGGCTTTGTTCAGCTGCCAAAAAATTAACAAAGAAACTGTTAATTAGGTCAAATCTTTTAAAAGCTTTGATTCAAGATGAATCAGAAGCACAAGCTTCATCTCTGATTAATTCATCAAAATATAGATGGACTGATATGTGTGTGTATATATATACACACACATATATATATATAACAAATTACAGCAGTGGAGTTTGTGACATCGCGAAGTTGTTGCAAAGTCTGTTCCAGAGACGCTCTTCTTTTAGAAGCCATGCTTCTTCTGCTTCTTATCACTTTTGTGTAGTTGATTTTTTGATTTTGATTTTGCTTTTGCTTTTCTCTCCTTTTGTTTTCTCTGCCCTTCCTTTTCCATCTGTCTACTTAGACAGGTTTTCCTTTTTTATAGAATTGGCTGAGCTATTAAAAAATATGTGTAATATGTCGTTTGTTTGCATGACGAGTACCTAAATATTCCCCACACTAAATTATGCTTTTACAAAATTGACCTCGCCAGTTTCAGATACCTTGCATATAAATTTTTTGGGTGAAGCAAGACAAATATGATAAGAAATAATAATTACAAATGGTAACCATGTAATCATTAAGATAGTTGGTAAATATAAAAATGATAGTCATTATAATCTTAATCATTCATATTATTCAAAATTATATTTATAACTTCATAATAACCAAGAGTTTCTCTTGATAATTTTATCCTATACATTTATGATAAAAAAAAAACATCAATATGATATTGAAGATTAAAACATCAAGTAATTTAAAAAAAAACCCTAAAATTATAATAATTTTATAAAACAGAAATGATATAATCAAATATAAGTTTTTATGTTTCCCCGTGACATGCTATGATCGATATTGTCATTTCCTTTTTTATGACAAAACTTCTTGTTTGAATTTTCTTTATTTGTTTCTATTCTAGATCTTGGATATAATGATCTATAATAGTAAAATTCGAAGTGCTGATCCCGAGAAAAATGTGAGTGGTTGTCATATTTCATCACTTAGCCTTCCAAACAATGCGAAGTGATATATATGCTCTCAGATTCTTTGTATTTTTCTATCTTCCTTACAAAGCCAGCACTCACGTGATAAAAACATCCTTCATGTACTTAATTTTACTGTATATAGCATCCTTTTCTACATTAATTTAACTTCGCAAAGCGCGTTATAACTTTATAAATGCACATAAACTAGTGATAGATAAATACCAATCGTGAACTTGCATCCAATCACCCAGATAAGTGAACATTAATCACTGTATAACTAAATAACTAACATAAAAATATTTAAATGTCCTAAAAATAAGGTTAGTTTGAGTAGAAAGAGTACCTTATAATGTTAAGTTCAATCTTAATATTCATTTACACATAAAATACTAATAAATGAGAAACATACTGTAAATTTTTTTCATACATCCTCGACTGATTTTTTTTTTAATTACAATTGTTTTAGGATTTACTTTTTACATCATAAATCAATATGTTAACATGGGAAGGGTATGTAAGTTAAAACATGAAAATTTATATATGAAAAAACGCATTTATGTATATTGATAATATAAAGAGAGATATGAATGGAATCCCGTGAGTGAAGTGTTTGAAAGAATTGACAGCTAAACTAGTTTGTTGACACATGCTTCTGATTTTGGATGGTAATAGGAATAGGAGTAGTAATTATGATGAATGGATTGGAATGGAATCATCTTGAGCTTTTCAAGAACTCATATATCAATCACACACACACCACTACCATCACCAATTAACTCGTGCCATTCGTGTCTCTAATCTTATAACACGCAAGCCCAGAACAAAAACATTCATTCTCTTCTCTTTTCACTTCCTTGCACGTGTGCATGCCTCCTTCATACCTCCCGTGACTCTTCTCTCACCAAATACTCCGACGAAGCTCAGGTCCCCTCTTCCATGTGCTCTACCCTTTCTCTAGGGCTCTTTCAAAGTAGTTTTCTTTGGTGGTTTGTAGTTTTGTTTGGTGGTTTGATCTACTTTTCTTGCCTCTTGCATTATTTTCATTATTCTTTTTCTAAACTTCAAAAGGAAAATTCTAGCAATCCATTAGTATCCAAAATAAATTTTGACATCTTTTCTAACCATATTATTATTAGAAAAAATGATAAGTCTAACTCTTCAATTTAGGCCTTTGAAATTGGATAAGGGTTTAATGGGTTCCGCCACAAATTGTCTTATTATAATAATTGTTGGATTCGTTCGTAAATGGATGAAGAGTGTTATGTTGATGTTGAATTATCAAGTTTTATTATTATTTACACTTCATTTAATACTTATTTTTCGTTCATTAGACAATTGTATCACCTTTGTGGTCTTTATCGATTGACACACAACTCATGTATGACATGTGTCAAAATCTCATGACACTTTATGACACTTCTTTGTTCATAAGTAAGACCAATCAATTACCCAAGTATAACTGATTATTTTGCAGGGACACCTTGGTGAAACATCACCAAGAGTAAGGGTGAAAACATTGGGAGCGACTTCATTGTTCTTGAGCATAATTTCTACGAATGTATATGGATTAGACTATCTCGTATACTTCTTTATTATTATTTTTTTCGATAGAAATCCTTCTTGTTCCATTATGATTTGAAGGCTTTATATGATTTTAATGAGCTACTTCCACTGTAAAGAAAACTTGAAAACTACAACATAACTTTTTATGAGCTTGGACTTGTATATAACTACCAATGATTAAATTTTGGGATTACTATCACCTCTATATCGTCCATGCTCCTCTATACTTCTTACAAAATAAACAAAAGACATAGTTTGTTTATGGGAGAAAATATTGTATTTGCATGACAGAGTAAAAATTGACATTTTCATTAAAGATAATTTTAAAAATCTTCCAAAATATACACATTGTGACCACATTGGATGTACCATTTTTTTTAACAGCCAATAATAATTAAATAAATAGGTCACTTCAGGGGTAGCTCAACTTTTATACACCTTAACTATAATTCTATAATCCTTATTAGATACACCTTATATCACACAACAATTCGACTCCATGTCATTCTTCTAAGATAAACAAGAAATGAGATTCCTATAAAATATAGAATATATATAAGGTGGTATACTCCTCACAATCATGAGAAGATACACATCATCCCATTTTTTCACTAAACTGATGGATATCTTATAGATGTCTATATCTGGACTCCCCTTCTTGCCTCATCATGTTCATCTTGTATGCTTCCACTATATTGCCAGTAATAAACTTGCAAAACAAAGACACACCTACCTTCTACCTGAACTCTCAATCTATATCAGGTCCTGGTTAACTACTACAAAGATTCCAAGCACTTGATTGAGCAAAGTACCAATCCGAATAAGAGAATGTTGATCTCGTAATCCTATGTTTAATCCATTCCCAACTTTTTAGTTGTGCTAGACAAAAAACTTCCTCCTCATCTACTATCCCATCTTTGAAAACTACTTTATTTCTATGTTTCCAAATATATGTTACAACAGCTACCCACACCCCTTTCTAAGCTCTAATCACGTTATTTTTATGATCCGTTAAATGATAACTTTGAAAATGGATGGGAATAGACTCGTGTCTAATAGTGACTCTTCCTATCCACCTCTCACACAAGTCCCAAACTTTCTGAATAACCTTACAAGTACAGAAAAGGTGTTGGGCGTTTTCTAAATGTTCTCGGAACAAAGGACATAAAATGCACCCCATAGGTACTCCCCTTCGCACCAAGTTATCCCTAGCTGGTAATTTATCCCATAGTATCCTCCAAGCACACACCAAAGCCGATGAAAGTATCTTTAAACTCCATAGCAATTGAAAACACTCTAAACTTGACATTTGATCATCCATTTCAGTATACTATATCTCGACTTCACAGTGTATACCTACTGATCATCCCCTATCCACTTCAGCCTATTATGTCATTCCCTGTTCCATTGGACACCAGATATCATTCCCAATAATTGGCTTCTAACTGTTTTTCCCACTCAAACCACTCCCTTCTCCAGCTTAGCTTCCAACTTGTACACCTTTCACTCCAACTTTGTCCCCAATCCACCACATCGAATACCTCACTGTCTTTACACTGTGAAACTGTAAACAACCTTGGGAATTCTTCTTTCAACACTTTGCAAACTACCCACCTGTCCTCCCAAAATTTAGCATTCCTCCCATCTCTGAGGCTCCACAACATTCGACCGTCAAACCAGTTTCCTTGTTGTTCATTACCATATACTTTACACAAATCCTTCCATCATTGTGATTGTTTACTCTGGACAATATTAACATTAAGATTCCTCCAATCACCATACCTTGCTGACAACACTTCTCTCCACAACCCCTCTCCCATATTCCTTAACCTACATTTCCATTTTGCTAACAAAGCATCGTTGAAGCACCTGATATCTTTGATCCCCAATCCACCAACTTGAACTGGACTACATACTTTTTTCCATTTCACCCATGCGATCTTCCTTCCTTCACTACCCCAACCCCATAAGAAATTTGATTGGATTCTCCTTATTGTATTACAAACAACAATCAGTGTCTTAAAGAAGGAGAAATAGTAAAGGGATAAGAGGGTAACGCACTAATAACTGACTTAATAAGGCAGACTATTCCTGTCATTGAAAGTAATCTACCCTTTCATTTCGAAAGTATTGATTTAATTTTATCAACAATAGGGCTCCAAAAATTCAATCTTCTAGGATTGCCTCCAACTGTAATACCTAAGTACTTGAAAGTAATTTCTATAAGACAACAATTTAGGCACTTAGAGTAAATAAATCTGTCAAGTTGGGAAATACCACCGAACCAACCTTACTATTGTGGAAGTTAATCCTAAGTCCAGACACCAACTCAAAAATCCTCAATATTGCTTTTATTGCCAACACATTATCATACAACAGTTTACAGAAAAATATAATATCATCTACAAATTGTAGCATATCTACCTGCACTCTCTCTACCTACTATATTGGATGTACCATTAATAAATGTTTGAAGTTTCTTGAGAAAAACCTCTTTCACTTAATATTGTCCACACATCTATTGTGAAGTCACATGTTACATCTACACACCAATTGATTTACTTCATATGACTTTAGCAATAAATGAAGACTATCAAATGGTATGAGACATGTCAATCTACTAGTAATATTGTTTTGGTGATGCAATTTGGTAATTCATCTATTGATTTCTTTTTATCTCATTCTTTTAATCCTTAGATCAATGACCGACTTCGTTGTACTTGATTATATATCTATATTTAGTAATTGTTCTATTTTCTCTTTCTTTACTACTATTATCAATTTTTCTTTTATGATTGCTATCAATATAGTTCATGAACATAAGTTTGTGGCATTGGCACTAATTAATTTCTCTCATTCTTTATTGTTGATTTTTTATCTGCTAATTATGTTTTTAATTTATTTTTTATCACCTGATTGACCCAATCTCATAACATTATATCCACTCTCACTAAAAATAATGTTACCTTGCAGAATCATTGAACTTGTAACATTGATTTTGATACTAATTATTGGATATCAGGTGTTTATTGTTAAGGCACAAGTTATAATTGAAGTTAGGATACAACTTATTTTACTTAAGAATGTAACAAGCAAAACACTATAATTTTATTATGACTTTGAATCACCTAATTTATATTACGAAACAATTGATGCACTTTAGAGCACAACCCACAAAAATATTCAAGTCTTAATTCCTTAAATGAAAGAACCTAAGTCTTTTACTTCCACTAAAATTCTTCTGAATAAGTTTGACCAACATACTTGCTTAACATACTTGTTTCAAAAAAGGCTTTAACATTAACCAATCATCTTTACCTAATAGTATAAAATCAATTGGTTTTCTTCTCTAATTTGTAACTTAAAAGAACTCTTATTTCTTTATTTTTTTATTTTTTTTTACATATTTGACATAAAAACTACCCAAGAATGTGTCACTTAGTTCTCACAACAAAATTCTTCTTATCATTTAAAGATAGACTAATTGTTCAATTTTGAACAATATAGACCTGATTAACAAACTTTATTTTCTCTAATTTAAAGTTCGTGAAAACTTTTAACTTATTTTGAAAATTGATCTTTCAACCAATACTTTCAAAACTAACAAAAAATACAACAAAGATTAAATATAAAAAGATAAAAGTAAATTTAAACTTAAAAATAATTCATTCAAAATTTAATTAAAACAACTATAATTAAAATTAAAAGGTAAAAAATGTTAAATAGATAAGTATTCTTAAGGAAACTATACATAGAGATAAAATAATCACTTTCTAATTCAAGTTATTATTATCACTAGGAGTCTTCAATTTATTTCAACATTAAGAGTGTATTTGGATTTGAACATGGATTTGAGAGAGTGGAAAAAAAGGTGAATGAGGTGAAAGTGCATGGAAAGTATGTGTGTTTGTATTAAGAGAAAGATGGTAAGAAATGAAATGAAAGCTTTTGAAAGTTTGTGAATTATGATAGATGTAATTGATAAAATATTTTCTAATAAATAAAATTGTAATATTACAAATATACTCTTGTGATTAAAATTAATTTAAAATAAAATATGATTAATTTGTTGGATAAGATTGATAAATTATTTTTTTTTTTTAGTTGATGGAATTATGAGATTACTAATTATTTTAAAATAAAAATAAAAATAAAAATTAAATTATTATGGTTAATACCATTAGTATTTTATAATTTTTTTTTATTATTATTATAATTTTTAATTTTATTATTATTATTTTATAATTTTATTATTATTTTTAATTTTTACCATTAATATTACTAATACTTATTCTTATTATCATTTTATAA
>Ga0099825_1008530_pt1 | contig 12084 bp, 4 predicted proteins | sample SiratroredBW_FD_76838 | JGI IMG/M metagenome (GOLD analysis project Ga0099825, IMG submission 76838) | Root nodule microbial communities of legume samples collected from California, USA - Siratro red BW | ecosystem: Host-associated > Plants > Roots > Nodule | place: USA: California | collected...
TATATATATATATATATATATATCAATAAAAAAAGAAAGTCTTGATAATTTTTCGTAAACTCATACAAAGATTCAAAAAGAAAAATTAATACTTTTTTCGCGAAATATTTATAATTTTTTTTTTTTTTTTTTTTTATTTATGAAATATTAAAAAAAATTATATATATTTTTTTTTTTTATATATATATATATATATATATATATATATATATATATATATATATATATATATCAGGTTAAAAATAAATATTTTTCTTATTTTATTGTAAAGAAAAAAACAAGTTTAAGTAGTCATACACTAGGAAGAATTATATTTTACAAAAACAAATTAAGGAGTGAAAATAAGACAAAAATATATATATCTTTTTTGTGGGTGACATTTCAATGATGTGTCTAAAAGTGTCAGATTAAGCTTATATTAATGCAATAATTAATGAAAACAAGAGCGCAAAAGCAATATGAAGCACCAATTGTAAAATAAATATAATAGAAATAAGTTCCAAAACTTTTAAGAATGTGTGAAAAGAAATTTTGAAATATACTGGAAATTGAAAAACACAAATTAAAACAAGAAAGATGAAGGTACAATAAAGTCTCACATAAGTGTAAATAACTTACTAATTAACAAAAAAATAAAAACTTGAAAAAAAAAATAAGGAAGTGAGAAAAACCCTAAAATTAGAGTTGGTCTGGGAGTCAAATATCTCCCAACATAAACCTCTTCTCGACCATTCGACGCTTAACGAGTCATATAATCCTCTTGATAGAAGAACAAATTAACTTATTCTTTGAATGGGTTGGAAGAGGAAGCTTTTGACCCTTTGCATCTTGCGTTGGTCTTCCAATTTAAAGACATTTCAGCTTTTTAAGGTCAAATTATTATAAATTTAGCTTCGTAATCCTCTAAGTCAATTTGGGATAAATTATCATCCCAAAATACAAAATTCCCCTTTTATTATTTTTATTCAAGCTTACAACTCAGACAAAAAAAATTTAAATTTAATTATTTTAAATCATAATTATTTTTATTCTTAAAAACACATTAGACTACAAGAAAAATGTTTTTTTGCCATGGAGTTAAAATTTTATAGGCTTTTTTCCTATTTTGGTGCAATTTCTTTTAGAAATTCCTAGAATGGGTAAAAAAAAAAATTATTTTCATTATGGGTAAATAGTATCAAATTGGCACGATTTAATGAAATCAATTTTAAAAATTTAATTCAAATCATGTCACGTCAGTACGATTTCAGTGTAATGAAATTGAACTGAAATCATGCTATATTAGTATGATTTTAAAATAACTAAAATCGTGTCACATTAACACGATTTTAGAACAACTAAAATCTTGCCACAGTAACACAATTTCAATTATTAAAATCATGCTATAATTGCACAATTTTATTCAGAATTAATGCCACGATTTATCTATAACGAGAATTAAAAAAAAAAGTGTCTATTATGAAAATTTTGAAAAAAAATTGGACCAGAATGAAAAAAAAACCAATTTTATATGATAAAGATTTTTAACATGAATTATTTTAATTCATATACTTGCCTCTAACTTTTAGCGAAGTAATTTTACAAATTTAAAATTGTGTAAAATTATTCTTACAAATTCTCTCCTAATTATATTGCAATATAGCGAAGTAATTTTACAAATTTAAAATTGTGTAAAATTATTCTTACAAATTCTCACCTAATTATATTACAATATCAATTATTAGAGAGGTGGAGACACCACAATCTACAAACTATTGCTCAGCCACCATATTGTATTAGACTAATACACTATAAAATACCTTTTTTCTACCTATCTAGATTCGAGAATAGCTAATTTTCTCTACATTTTGACAAATATCAATTAATGCCTTTAAATTATTGGTTAAATTTATACGTAACTTTTTATCCAAAATGTTATTTATATCTTTTTTGTCATAAATTTTAATAGATATTTATAATACAGCTTTGTTCTTGAAAGCAGTGATTAGTTTTTAAATGTATGCACTTTAGTATTTAAATGTATAACTTTTATATTAATAAATCATTGGTTTGGGAAGGGTTGAATTCCGCTTCCTGTGTGGTATAAAAAAATGTATACAATTTATTAAATACATGGTCTACATATATGCTTACTTTTTTAGGAATAGATTTAGTGGCAAACACGCTTTCATAATTGAATACGAGGACAAAGTTTATTTACAGCCAAAATAATTGAATAATTTTGCTTATCTCATAAAAGTTATACAATAAAATTTATAATAATGGGATAGAAAGAGGAAAAAAAAAAAAAGAGAATAAAATGTAATGGGCCAATGAATAAAGATAATTGTTTATGCATAGCAAACTTTCGAAATATCTTAACTACATCAGAAAGGTTGAATTGATCATATTAAAAAAATGTTAAATACAATTATAATAATTAATTTTCGATTTATATAGCGCGTAACCATGTATTCTTACATCATTTTGTACTTTTTGGATACATTTATTTGTTTTATAGCATTGTATTTCTAAGGTACAAATGGAGTTCGGATATTTTATTTTAGGTATTTTTTATTTTTTGCTTTACAGCAGATAAGCAAGAAAACTTAAGAAAATATTTATATTTTAACAATCAAGAAAATATCAAATATATTTAATTCGTTTAAAAATATTCATTAACAAAGTCTGTTTTCTTATAGTCTAAAAATAAGTAAAACCTTATTTTAATATTGTAATATAAAATGTTACTATAACTTTTAATGTTTTTATCATTAAAAATTAATCTTTCGGTGGTATAAAGTAGTTATTATTAAATTTACATCTTTATATCACTATTTTAATATTATATAAAAATGAACTTGGCTATATTTTTAATTTCGGAATGTAACAAAAAAGTGAGTAGATTTATTTTTTTTCTTAGACACGAGGCCAATAATATACTTCCTACCACCATTTTAAACATTAGTTAAAGTCTAATATGCAAGTAGAAATTTGTTAAATAAAAAATGAGACTCGTAAACTTTTATACAAAAACAAAAGTGTTGACAAGATACTTTCTAATACTTTTTAATAAGATATTTTAACTATTAGTAAAAATTTACTAAAAATATAAAATTATTAATAAATTCATTGAATAAAAAAAGATTTATAATTTTTATTAAGTTTCAGAATAAATTACATTTTGATCTTTTATCTTGGTTTTAACTTTCATTTTGATATTTTATGTTTATAAAAAAAAGTTGGTTTTTTTTCTTTTAAATTTGTTCTTTTACACCAATTTTTATTTTATAACATTTTTTGTTCATTCAAAACATAAAACCTGTTCCATTAAATTCACCTATATAAAAATTATGGAACTCGACTTATCTTCAAACAAAAAAGGACAAATTCTTACAAAGAAAACGAAAAAAAGACAATATGATGAAATTAGACGCAAAATGAATTTCATAAGCAATTGAAAGAAAAACTAATACTAGATTTTTTTTTTCAATAATAATCTTAATTTGAAGAATTGTTATCATGAGATCCAATTCACCCCTCTTAAATCTCAACATTTATGGTTATGACTACTTTTATATATATATATATATATTCAAACATTTAAAAATGAATGTAATTATATAAAAGTTCTGTTCTAAACGAGTGAAACAATTTCAAAATTGTGATAAAATTGGAAACATCATTATTTTAAAATAACTATTGATCCAAATTTTAAAAAGGATAAAAATAGTTATAAAAAAGAAAAAAAGAATATGTTCCAGTGAGAATATTAGACTTAACTGATATGCTAAGTACAGAAGTAGTAGTTTTCAACTAACAATAAATTGTCCAACTACCTAACAAAGTTAAACTTAAAGGGTCAACCTCCACCCCAACTTCAACTACCGTTCTTCTCTGTTTCTTTCCACTCCCTCCCAAATCTTCAACAGCAACCATTGTTCTTCTCCTTCTATTAATACCTCTCAACAAAACTCCTTCTCTTCATCCTCCACCACACTCTCAAACTACCACCTCCTTCCAATGGCTGACTCCAATACCTCTTCCACTCAAATTTCTTCTGGTATGTATGCATCATTCTACACTCTATTACCAACTTTTCAGATGTTACTTACCATGCAAAAAAAAAATATTTGAATGCATTTTTATTATATTAAATGCATTTACTTCTTTCTTTGATAGAATAATACTAGGTCTCTTGTTAAATCTGCAAACTTGAGGGGACACACACCCATTAATCTTTGCAGTTTTATCCACTCCAGTGCTTCTTGTGGGTCACTCTTTTAGTCTTTTCTTATGGAATACCAACTACTTTTGGAATCTAATTTCACAATCTTCTTTGATTGCTATCTTGCTTTTGTTATAAGTTTTATTTTCTAAGTTGCATGTGAGAGTGTACACTTCTGAAGTTGAAAATTGGAAATTTTATAGTTTTTAATCATTTCAGATACTAATATAGATTGTAAAAAAAAAAAAAGATAACTTTTGCTAGCAAAGGTAATTAAACACACCCTAGAGTTTATGACAAACACCCAATTATTGATTGACATGCATATGGTTGTGGAAAAGTGAAAACTACTACTATCATCATATATGAAAATATAAAAAAAAAAATAGTGTTTACTTACACGTACCAAATAAAAAATAATTTGAGTATCTTAGAATTGACACAATAAATTGTGCCTAACTAAAAGTTTGGTAGTTTAGCTACTTTTCTGCATGGTTTTTAGTGAAAGATGACAGAATCTGTTTAGATTCAGGGAAGCGTGGATCTTCCAAGGTTGAATTTTCTGAAGATGAGGAAACTCTTATCATCAGGATGTATAAACTGGTTGGGAAAAGGTGAGAAATTTTTCTTGTTAACATGCTTTGCTTCTTACCCTTTTTAGACAGAGTGCAGATGGAGCTTGTAAAACAATGTGTTCCTTTTTAGGTGGTCTTTAATTGCTGGAAGAATTCCTGGAAGAACAGCAGAGGAAATAGAGAAGTATTGGACTTCGAGACTCTCGAGTTCTAGTAAATGAAGTGCCAGAGTACTTACTACTTATTGGTGTTCAGTGTAGGATGAGGAACAAGATTTTGAGTGCAACATTAGTGTTAAGTTGTGGAGTGATTTTGTGGGACATAAACTGAATTAAAGTTGGTCTTATTTATTTTATAGGTATTTGTATTTGTATTGGCTATAAAAGAAAGGAACAGCAACTACAGAAGTTTGTTTGTGTAATAGTTGTCCATCTTGAAATGTTACTCGGTGGTTGGTCTTATCTGAATCGCATTAGTGGTGTTCATTTTCTTCGTTTGTCTTTCTTATTTACCATTTTGGCTTTGTATGAATTGGACAAGTCCAACTCTTGATATCAGAATTGCATAGGGATTCAGGTGTGTCATTCTTGGTTTACTTGTTTTGTGAGGACAAAAATATGATCTATCTAAGTCTAACTCTAAATAATAAGCACCAATTGTTTTCTGAAGCGTTAGATGAAGATTGAATGATCCTTTTCAATTCATATCTACTGAAAAGAGTAAGATATATACAATCGGGTGGTAGCGGTAGGTCCCATATCGTTCAATATTTTCACCTAAAGTTTCTTATTAAATATACACACGTTAAAATTTATTAAAAAGCATAAAATTAGAAAAATTATAAATATATAAATTGATGTTGTTGTACTAATAGGTTAAAATAGGTTTGATGTGAGAGGATTCACTTTGAATAATAAAGTATAGTACAAAGACTAAATTTTAAAATAATGAACTATCACTGTCTCTCTCTTTCTCTCTCAATTTCAGTCACAAACAGAAGAGAAGTTGATTCGCGGTGAAGCATCTCGCGACCTAATTTCTAACCAAACATGAAATCCATGTTTTTCGAGGTATACACAGCTTTATTTTCTTCCCTTGTTACCTTTCCAACTAACCTATTTTTTTTTTATATATTTAATGTTTCTGTATTCAATGTTTGTCTTGAGAGGATTCTGCAATCTTCACTTTTCCTCTGTTTTACTAACCCTGAAATCGAACTAGATCTAATCCATATGCTGTTGGCTCAAGGAAATTCGGGATCTCGCCAATTCCTCTATCGGTTTATGTGTGGCTTTTGGATAATTTTCACGGGAGTTAACTTCAAGACAACTCATTCTATCCAAGAGAGAGAGAGGGAGAGAGTTGTTAGAACAGGAAAAGTCGGTAGAGAACCCTAAACTGTGGAACATGGGCTAGCTTTTGCAAATTTGGTGTTGGATAATTTTTACTTGGCAAAAGCTTCTGCATCATTTTTGACCTGTACCCCATCAATTTTTGAAAATACCAATTCTGCCTGTCATCTTTATTTGAAAGAAAGAGGTGCCATGGCAGTATAGGTTGGTGGAGGAGCGTTCTGCGTGGTTAGCAGTGTTCATTGGTGGAGATGGTATTGGTGTTCAGAGGGAAGGGGAGGTGGTTTGGGGAAACTTTTGTTATTTTTTTGCAGCGTTTTGCTGGAATGGGTTCTGGGAATTTCTTGAAATCGGGTTCCAGAAAATGCTTCCGAATTTGAAATTACAAAATGTGTTGAGGGGTGTGTGTAGTGAATTTGGGAATTGGAATTGTGGAACAGTGGAATTAGTTATGGAAAACGAATTCCAGAAGATTTCTGGAAAATATTGTTCAGTGAGATTTATGTTCTATTTCGGGAAAACCTTTTCTTGAAAGATAAAATTTATATTCTGGAAAATGTTTTTAGGAAATAGATTTTCGAAAACATGTTCTGGAAGTTATTTAATTATAAACAGAGGACATTTTAGTCATTTTAGCTTCAGTGATGGGGTGCAGGTTAAAAATGGAGAGGTGCTGGAAGTTTTAGCCTTTTCACTTTGCAGAAATGGGATTTGTTAAATGTCCATTGGTAAGTATAGAAGGTTTGTTTGAAAATTTTGTTTCTTAAATGCAATTTTGTTATGAAACTCAGTATGAAATTTTCAACCCTGTACAAGTTTTTTTGATATTTTAATAGATGAGTTGTATATTATCAGGTTATTAGAAATTATTATTGGTTATAACTTTTTAAGTTATTATTATGAAAAGTAATAAACTTATTATACATGACGTTTTGAATTTATCTACACATTACTTTTTTAAACTTAAAAGTTCACGTTTGTTTTGTCAAAATCACATTTCTCTTTTGCAAACGGGAATTTCTGGGCCGTGCCACATTAATCCTAACTTGTTAGATGTCTGAGTTTGTTCATGCTAGGTATTTTTCTGCTTCTTCAGATGACGAACATTGAGTTTCTGTTGCCCCTGTATTTTATTTATAGAAATTGTGGATCTTCATGGTTTCAATAAGTGAATTCAAATATTGGATATTGGCTAGTTGATGTTTGGCATATGGTTGTTTGTTGTTGCGTGCTATCTTCCCGTCCCTTAACAATCAATAAGAGTATCTGCTTAACATGGCTTTATGGTATTGATTGTTAAATGTTACTCATACTGCTGTCATTAAATAGCGTTATTCATGTCGCTTCATGTGCTGAACGCCTTCTAAATGTCACGGTAGCAAATAAACTGTAAAGTGTGTATACTGTGAAAAATCCAACCTAGGAAAAAATTAGGATTTCCTTTATCTTGAAATCCAGATTGATTTGAGTGATAAAAGTTGTTTAAATGCCTATCCAGAACATGATTTTCTGCTTCCATATCTCACCATATTATCAAGGAAAGATATGAAGTTCTGAAAACTTGAATATATATGTTCCTAGACAACATGCCTTATTGAAAACAAATCTAGTTCTTTCTGTTGATTTAAGAATTTTAATTGAAGGGTGAAACTTAGTAAGAGAAAAATGCAAGTGAAATATGTTGGCAGCTGGAGGCAAACATTCAATTGGTAAGAATTGACAGTTGAGTTTGGGACCATTTGGTGAGTGGTGGGTAATAGCAGCTTGGAGTTTTCAAATCTTCCCGTATATGCTTTTACTCAAGGGTAGTCCACAACATTGCCTGTCTAGTGTCTAGCCGAATGGATGCTGAAGTTCTATTCTCTGACCCTATGGGCTATAAACATGCAATAGCTACGTGGCATTTTTAATCACTGTGAGTATGATTTAGATAACTCTGATTGTTGAAATTCTCTACCTCTTATTCTTTGTGTTTTGAGAATGTATTTTCCTTGAGGTCTGGATGCTCTGCTGACAAAGGCTCTCATGATATTGCAGCTATGGGGACAATAAGTGGTAAAGTTGTCAAATCTAAGAATTAATGAGGACAAGTATCTTTCATGATGAAATTTAAATAGTGCTGAATATTTTGGGGGAATGATGAGCTCTGGATGCATAAGTATATAAAGGCAAAATAACTAACAGTTATAAGAGGGCAGGTTCAATTTCAAGACATTGAACAATTCTCGGCTTTAGAAGTCATAATAAGAACATATAATTACCTTCTAGTTTTGGTTACTCTTCTTCTACTTTTAAAGTGCATCATGAACTTTATTTACTTGAATTTAGGGGTGTGTACACCCTCAGAGACAAACTTTAGAGGGGGAGTCTGCTGTAACGAAGCTACAGCGATTCCAAAGATGGAAAACCTTTCATTATCTTTGGATGACAGAAACATGGAGTCCATTGATGAAGTTCTTTAGTTAGTCTTAGTAACTATAAAAAAGAAACAGCCAGTATGAAAGTAGGTGATTCATGGCTTTACTTGTCTGTAAGCTAGCTTATGTTACCCACGAGACTATTTTTCCCCTGACATCAATTATACCTCAATTGACAACTAGATTGTGTATACTATGACTTGTTAATATCAACATGGAAGAGGTGACAAGTTAGGAGCAATGATGGTATAACAGCTTCTCCCCTCTACCCTAGAGAAGCTCCACCACTGAGTCAGTGTTTCTAAACACTAATTGTGATCACAAGATTAATTGTTATCGTCAACCATTGCTGTTTATACGATCAATGACTACTTAAACAGAATTCAACTATTCAAACTTACCTCATGTTTGTATACTCAACTTTTGAATGCATTACCCATGCTAATTCTCCTGAAATCAAATCCATCATTTCTTTACACAGGAAGAATAGTACTAGTCATTTACACCCATCACACATCACCTCAAATACTAATAATATAGTAACTAACGTACCTATTTAACCAATAATTACACAACCAGCTAACTACCAGCATTGGTAATTAAATATGGGTAGATTTAACTAAGTTTGTAGCTGGCTAATCAGAGTGATTTATCGGGAAATGTTTGAGTAGTTTTATTTACGAAAAAGTAATGGATAAAAGCTCTTGTTCATGATTCAGAGTTAGAAAGAACAGTGGACAACTTATTATGCATTAGCCGTGCAAGCGTACACTAAAAGTTAGTTTGACACTGTATAAGTACTACAATCGAAGTAACTACTGCAACAATTGAAGGTTTTCATGCACTTAAAAGAAACTTAAATATGAAACATCTATATTCTGTTGTTCTTTATATCTAAGTAATAAAACTTTCCTCTCTTCTAGTTACTTCTTCCATGGTTTCAAAACAGCGAGTACGATGATGAGGGCAATGACCAGGATCAATATAATGGAAATCATCATGCATTTTCTTGACTTCTTTTGCAAACTTTTTGCAGTTTGGAGAGCGTCGTTTCCCAGTCTAACATGATCAGTTGCGTTTGTCACCTGTTCATTACAGAATGGCATTTTAAAAAGACATTAGATGTCCGAAATAGTATATTTTCCTAGTAATCCAATTCTTTTGCAACTGATGCAACAATTACATTATTTTTTCCAAACAATAAACATAGACATGCTACTGGTGCAAATTATTTCCTCCAATATAAATAGTTAATAGGATTATGTCTAGGTTTGATGGGGAATAATTGAAAAATATGTCAGTGTCAGTTGTATCTTTTTCTGGGAGTAATTTTATTAAATTTCCTTCAATAAATCTGTTAAAAATGATTTAAATCAATGTTAGTCACATTGGCACTATGCATAAATAGGATTCAATTCTCTGCACAAATGAAAGAAAGTTGGTTAGTATTCAAAACTCAAGACAAGCGGATGGTACTCGCCTTTGATGCACATAATAGTCATAATTCTTTTGACCAATGGAATAAACTTTAGATTTTTCTACTTTTTAAAGTATTCATACTTTAACATATAATATGATGTAGCCACTATCATACAACTAACTTTTTTCGTACATCAATTTTAGTGCATTTGTTGCTCTTTTGATTTTTACTAAATATTTTTGGGATGCTCGTATGTGAAGAAGATAGGAATCGAAAAAAGAGGCACGGATATACACTACTAAATACAAATATTTAAAATTTCATGGTTATAAGATGAAACAGTTGATGACGAGTATAAGCGCAAAAGTATACTACAAGTATAATCAATTACAAGATTATAAGTAGGTTTTTTACATGCATGGTAGGAATTTGAGGCAATAATGACTTGTATTGGTTGTTTTAGCAAGAGTGAAAAATTGTATAATTGAAGTTTTTGGTCTATTAGTATGATAGATTTTTAACCTTCTCATACTTACATGCCACAATCTAAATATCTAAAACTCTGTTAGAATGAAATAAGACGGAAAACGAGTGTGAAAATTAGCCCAAATATAAAGTGATAAAATAGATAAAAACAAAAGTTAGTTCTTTTTTTTTTTTTTTATTTCGATAGGTAGAATAAAAGAAGGAAAAAGAACTCACACTGCAGGTGCTTATTTGGACAGGTAGAATTAAAAGAAAGAAAAAAAAAAAGAACATATTGTAGGTGCTTAGGTGTACCGTTTTCCAATTATATTTAAAGTCTTGTTTTTGTACATTAACAAGATAAAACTATAAATATGGTTGAACATTAATACTTATAATATCATGTAAGTTCTGTCCTGAAAAGAAATAAGTGTGACAGTTTTTATATCATATTTTAAATTTATATTATAGAAAGTATAACTCAAACATCATAATGCAAAAAAAATTTATACCTAATCCTGTGTCAATCCCACATTGTGGGTGAAGATTTCAAGCAACATAGTAAAGTGTTTCTTTTATTTTCACTCCTATTTTTATTTTTACCATACTTATTTTTCATTTCTCTTCACTTAAATATCTTAATGTTTACTATATTTTCTTTACATATTTCCACTCACCTTTTTTTTTCATCTACTCTATTTCTCTGATTCCCACCAAACGTAATCTGCTCGTAAAACTAGAAGCCATAAAAGCAGGATATGTTGGGAAAATACCCTATTTCACTTTCACCCTCAACTTTTTTATATACCTCGTACTTATATAGCTTATTCAAACCCAGAAGAAGGAAAAAAAAATAGTACAATAATCATGTTATCACTTTCGCAAATTATTAACTCTTAGTAATTGAAAATAACTCAGTAGATGATCAAGCAAGAGTCCAAGAGCTAAACCAAGAATTCTTACAGATGCATTTTCTTTTGAAATTCAAATAAAATTAATATTTTGACATGTGCATTGCAATGGGTCAAATCCAACATATAACTTTTATTATTATAGTAATTATTTAACATAAAAGATGAACGTATTATTTAATTAAAGTGAATCAAATCAATAAAAATTAATAAATTGTTTATAGGAAAATATTAAATATATTTAAATATAACGATTGTTAATAAATAAAAATAATTCAAGTTCAATACTGACTATGTTTTAATTAGTTTCGAGGCACAATCAATGTGGTCAAGATCATGAAATAAATCAAAACTAAGTTAGGTAAGAAAAAAAAAAATTAAAATAGTGATAGATCAATTAAAACTACTATCCAAATGAAAAAAAGGACAAAGGTGATTTATTTTTAGGAAATTAAAATAAAAAACAGTTGATATAGGAGAGACCAATTATATTAAATAAAAAATGAAGGAAATCAAGTAAAGATGAAGAAATCCTGAAGAGGTTAAGAAATTTAAATAAGGATAAAATATGAAGAAAAATCCTAGGAGTTTTTTTTTTTTTTTTTTATAGAACAAAAGAAATATTTGTTCAAAGGAAGAATTTTAATTCATAATTAATTTAGAATAAAATTTAAATGAAATTTAATTTGAAAAGGTTTAAAAAAGTAGATAAATAAATTTTTTTTTTTTAGATATAA